>Ga0209570_1000084_pt1 | contig 232142 bp, 190 predicted proteins | sample EBPBio172007_DNA_FD_185861 | JGI IMG/M metagenome (GOLD analysis project Ga0209570, IMG submission 185861) | Wastewater treatment Type I Accumulibacter community from EBPR Bioreactor in Madison, WI, USA - Reactor 1_9/17/2007_ DNA (SPAdes)... | ecosystem: Engineered > Bioreactor > EBPR >... | reverse complement strand
CGCACGTGTGTGGTGCCCTCGGTTACTACTAACCGAGGGCGAGGTTTCTCAAAACCTCGATTATAGAATTGGGTTTTGAGAAACCCTGTGTTTGGATATGAGTATCCAAACGCACGTGTGTGGTGCCCTCAGTTACTGCTAACCGAGGACGAGGTTTCTCAAAACCTCGATTACAGAATTGGGTTTTGAGAAACCCTGCGTTTGGATATGAGTATCCAAACGCACGATGCGTGGGGTGCCTAAAAAAAGCGGCACAAGGCCGCTTTTAACAATATCGAACTGAATTGTTTTGCTTAGTCAATCAATCTGAATAAGCGATTCCAACGAATTTTTGTTAACACAGACTTCGGATTGGGGTCAATTGACATCCAAATGAATACCGCTTTTCCAACCACGTGGTCGGCAGGTACAAATCCCCAAAAACGAGAGTCCGCTGATTCGTAGCGGTTATCACCCATCATAAAGTAATAGTCTTGTTTGAAGGTATAGCTAGTGATAGCCTTGCCGTCGATGCTGACCTTTCCTTTGTCAAGGGTTACTTTTTCAGGGTCATTATGATCAAAATACTTGATAACATAGCCATACTTAGTGACGTTGGCCGAATCAAGCTGAATCGTTAATCCCTCTTTAGGTACTTGCATTGGTCCCCAAAAATCAGGATTTTGCTTCGCGGCGGCAGGAAAAAGTCCGATTTCTGGGGCATCTGCCGCGTAGCGACTTACGTGCGTAATGGAGCGAATAAAGCTATGTTTACGCAAACCCTCTACCGTTTGAGGAGTGGTGCGGATTTGATATACAAAATGGTTAGGTTTAGCCGTATCACCAGGAAACGTTCCGTAATCTTGAATATCTTCGTTTTCAAAAAAACGATCATCTAGTAAATCACTTGATTCTAAGCGGTACATCAATTGCGCTTGCGGAGGGGTTTCTCCTTCTTTACCATTGATATACACCAAACCATTTTTCACCTCAATCACATCTCCAGCAACTGCGATACAGCGTTTGATAAAGTTGGTACGTAAGTCAACAGGAAAATCTTTGTAACCACCGTTTCCAACCATCGGATCTTCAAATGCTTCTTCAGGGTCACCAGGGTAGTTAAACACAACAACATCATTGCGCTTTACCGACGTAAAACCTGGAAGGCGGTACATTGGTAGCTGAATCAATTTAGAAAACGAAGGAATGCTTGTTCCCCAAATAGTTTGGTGCGTCAGAGGTACTTGCAAGGGCGTACCTGGCGTACGTGCACCGTAGTGGAGTTTACTTACAAACAAGAAATCGCCAATGAGAAGACTTTTCTCCATGGATGACGAAGGAATGGTATACGCTTCTAATAGTAACCAACGAATAAAAGTAGCTGCAACTACAGCAAATACGACCGAATCAAGCCATTCTCTTAGGGCCGATTTTTTGGGTTTGGGTTGAGACATTTTTTTAAGTACCGATTTATAAATTTTTGATTGTCAAACGGAAAAACTTCCTTCTAAAAAGCGCCCGTTCAAGATTCATTTATTCGCCTAATAATTCATCCATACCAAAAACACCTTCGCGGGGAGCGAGCCATTCGGCCGCGACAACGGCACCGAGAGCAAAGCCTTGACGATTGTGGGCGGTATGTTTGATTTCGATGCTGTCTACTTCGGAATCGTAGCGAATGATGTGAGTACCAGGTACCTCACCTTCGCGCAAAGATAAGATAGGGATTTGATTTTCAGTACCTTCTTCAGTGTTGACCCACTCTGTTTTGTTAGAAAGATGCTGTAGTAACCCTTCTGCAAGTGTAATAGCGGTACCGCTCGGCGCATCTAGTTTATGAATGTGGTGGATTTCGGTCGTGTGTACCGAATACTGCGAGTAAGGAGCAATGAGTTTGGCTAATTGTTTGTTGAGTCGAAAAAACAAGTTTACCCCAATGCTATAGTTAGAAGCGTAAAAAAACGCGGCTTTATTATCTTGGCAAAGTTGCTCAATTTCAGGACGGTGATGAAGCCAGCCTGTAGTGCCACACACTGTAGGCAAGCCTGCACTCATGCACCATTTAAGGTTTTCGTAAGCGGCTTCGGGGGCGCTAAACTCAATCACAGCATCTACATTAGCGCGGCTAAAAGTAGCCAACTCGTGGCGGTTTGAAATGTCAATTTTTCCGACAACTTGGTGGCCACGGTTAAGGGCAATCTGCTCAATTACTTTACCCATCTTGCCGTAACCTAAAAGAAGAATATTCATAATGTATGTTTTGCGGTACTATATTTATTTGAGAGGCACAACGACTTTGACGCCGTACACCCTACCTGTAAATGAATTAAACTGTGTTTCTGGCTCGAAGCGCAACGATAAGTCGTCCGACATATCAAACGTTTTGAGGTGAGCGGCAACGTTTGCTTCTACGGCGGCTAGTGCCCATACACCCACTACCAACAAAAAATTGAGGTCTCGATAGCGACGGTAAATATCTTTTCCTTGGGTAATACGGTCAAGGGGAAGGGTACGTGTTTGGTTTTGACCCCGCAAAAACACCTCCGCTTCCGTACGTAGCTGCTTACCTGTTGTTACATCATAGCTAAAGTAATACGGCCACAAAAAGTCCTGATAACGAACGTGATAATACCGTATAAAAAAGCCTACCCCTCCTAACGCCGCATACACAAATGGCATTTTCCAATACTGACGATTGTACGCTTGTCCCAGCCCAGGAAACATGAGTGAGTAATATGCTGCTTTTCGAGGACTGTGTTTTTGGAGGGGCGAACTTTTGGAAGAGGCAACCATTTTATTACCCTTTTCCAATTTTTTTAACGAGAGGGAATCCCGCAAAGTAGTATCAGCAATTGCCTTAGCAATGGTTTTCGAAAGGCTTTTTGGGAGGGAGTCCACAGGTGTTTGTTGTGCTTTCACTACCATCACTCCCATTCCTAGCCACAAACCGATGAGTATCCCTAGCTTTCTCAAGACTCAAACTTTAAAACCTCTAAAATACGTTCCAACTCCTCTTGCGAAGTAAAAGGAATTTTGATTTCTCCTTTTTGTTTATCGTCGGTTTTAATTGAAACCTTTGAACCAAAGAAAGAAGAGAGTTTAAACTGCAATGCCCTCATTTCTTGCTTCATGAAGGCTGGGCGGCGGTCTTTATTGTTTTCATCGGGAGCAAGTTTAAGGGCTTGTACGGCCTCTTCTACTTTACGTACTGACCACGCCTCTTCAATCGTTTTACGAAATATTTTAAGCTGAGTATCAGGGTTTTCTATATTGATAATGGCACGAGCGTGCCCCATCGTAATTTGGTCATCGCGCAAAGAAGCTTGAATCAACGGAGGAAGTTTAAGCAAGCGAATGTAGTTATTGACCGTCGTACGGTTTTTCCCCACTCGCTCTCCTAGTTCCTCTTGTTTAAGACCACAATCTGAAATCAGGCGCTGATAACTAAGGGCAATTTCAATGGCGTTTAGGTTTTCGCGCTGAATGTTTTCAATCAAAGCCATTTCCAACATTTGTTGGTCATTGGCTGTACGAATGTAGGCTGGAATGTTGGTAAGTCCTGCGATTTTGGACGCTTGAAGACGACGTTCTCCCGAAATCAACTGGTAACGGTCTTTGCCCATTTGACGTACCGTAATTGGCTGAATAATCCCTTGAATACGAATCGATTCCGCTAATTCATTGAGGGCGTCTTCATCAAATCGGGTACGAGGTTGATACGGGTTAGTTTCAACTTGCTCAATCATCACTTCGCTCATCATGCTGATTCCTTCATGAGGAAGTGGATTGGATGAACGGTTGACATTATCGCTGTCTTGGAGTAAAGCCCCCAATCCACGACCTAAGCCAGTCATTCGTTTAGGAGCAGCTTTTCCGACATTTTCCATGTGCTAAATTGTATGTTTTTAAATAGATTTTTGGACTAAAAATCTACCGTGAATTCAAATTGGTGTCAATTACAGAGCTCTACGGCTGCTGGTTTCGTCTTGTTCAAGCAAACCATTTTTACTTAAAACCTCACGAGCAAGGTTAAGATAACTAATGGCACCTTTGCTATCTGAGTCTTGGGCAATGGTAGGTACACCGTAGCTCGGCGATTCGCTAAGTCGGATGTTACGCGGAATAATCGTATTGAAAACCATGTGTTTGAAGTGGGCAGTTACTTCATTGACTACCTGATTGGATAAACGCACGCGCATATCATACATAGTCAACAAAATCCCTTCAATCGTTAGACTTGTGTTGAGACGAGTCTGAATGATTTTGATGGTGTTCAATAGTTTCCCCAGTCCTTCAAGGGCAAAGTACTCACACTGTACAGGAACAATCACCGAATCAGCCGCTGTGAGGCTATTGATGGTAATCAAACCCAATGAAGGAGAGCAGTCAACAATGATAAAATCATAGTCGTCTTTGATTGGCCAAAGCGCTTCTTTCATTTTTTCCTCCCGACTTTTGAGATTAATCATCTCAATTTCAGCCCCTACAAGGTCGATATGCGAAGGCAACAAGTACAGGTTTTCAAAGTTGGTTTCCACAATGGCTTGTTGTGGGATAGTCCCCTCTACCATACACTCATAGATGCTGTATTCAATCTCCTTGGGGTTGAAACCCAAACCCGACGTAGAGTTGGCCTGAGGGTCAGCATCTACAATCAACGTTTTGAAATCTAATACAGCCAAACTCGCTGCTAAGTTGATAGCTGTGGTGGTTTTGCCAACTCCACCTTTTTGGTTGGCTATTGCTATGATTTTTCCCATTGTTATTAGGTTTACCGCCTTCAAATATCCGTCTTTATTCCCAATAAGCCAAACTGTTCCACGTAAAAAATGTTAAATGTTTCACGAATGTCCTTTTCCGCCGAAATTACCTCTAACGCGGAGCGGGTAATTTGAAGGAGTTTTTGAGTAAATTTTATGGTAAAAACGACTTAAAAACTCCCTATAAACGAGAACATTGGCTTATCATTTTTAATGTTATTAAATAGTGAATTTTTGTGTTATCTCGGGCTAAGTAATACAAAGCCCAAAAGTAGAAAAAGCTAAACGTGGCTTTACATCAAATATATACGTGTAGTTGACACTTAACCACTCATAACCAATGAACTATTTATTGATATTATCGACAGTAGCTACGCTGGCCTTGGCGGGGTTTTCGGGAGATTCTCACAGTAAAAAAGAGCGAATCTTCGACGGTACAACTTTTAGAGGGTGGGAAGGAGATACGGTTAAAATGTGGCGCATTGAAAATGGCGCATTGGTAGGCGGGTCACTTCAAACCAAAGTGCCCAACAATGACTTTTTGTGTACAAAACGCAGTTATGGCAATTTCGTACTAAAAGCAAAATTTAAACTTGTTGGAAATGAAGGTTTCATAAATTCTGGCGTACAGTTTCGCAGCAAACGTTTGGCGAATCCTTCGTACGAAATGGAAGGATACCAAGCTGATTTGGGTGATAAATATTGGGGGAGCCTGTATGATGAATCAAGACGAAATAAAACACTCGCAGGCATGCCTTCTGAGGAAGTATCAAAACTGCTGAAACCCAATGATTGGAACGATTACGAAATTAGAGCCGACAAACGCCACATTATCCTCAAAATCAATGGAGTAACGACGGTTGATTACAACGAGCCCGACACCAAGATTCCTCAGTCAGGAATCATTGGCCTCCAAATTCATGGTGGTGGCAAAGCACAGGTGTATTTTAAAGACATTTTTATTGAAGAATTGAAATAAGTACTACTGATTTAACTACCAAAGGCCTAAACCTAACACTCTAATGAACAAACGAACATTTTTAAAAACCTCATCTATCCTGCTAACGAGTAGTATGTTTTCCAATTTAATGTCGTGCAAAAAAGCAGATCCTCGAACCAACTGGGCTGGAAATTTGACGTACAGTACTGATAATTTACACGCTCCCAAAAACATAGAGGAGCTCCAAGAAGTCATTAAAAAGTGTAAAAAAGTACGGGCTTTGGGGACAAAACATTGCTTCAATACCATCGCTGATAGTAAAGACAATCAAATTTCGACGGAAGCTTTCAATAAGGTTATTGGCATAGATAAAGCGAAAAATACCGTGACCGTAGAAGCGGGTATCAAGTACGGAGAAATGTGTAAGTACTTGGATGACAACGGATATGCCTTACACAATTTGGCATCGTTGCCGCATATTTCGGTGGCGGGGGCTTGCGCTACTTCTACTCACGGCTCAGGCATCAAAAACGGTAGTTTAGCGACGGCCGTATCTGCCATTGAATTTGTAAACGGAAAGGGAGAAGTTGTAACATTGACGCGTGAAAGTGGCGGGGATGAGTTTGGAGCGGCAGTGGTTAATTTAGGAGCCTTGGGGATTGCGACAAAAATTACCCTTGACGTCCAGCCGACGTTCAAAATGAAGCAAGTCGTTTATCAAAATTTGCCAATGTCAGCCTTAGAAAAAAACTTTGAGGCTATTATGTCGGGAGGCTACAGCGTAAGTCTGTTTACCGACTGGCGTAAAAAAAATGTGAGCGAAGTATGGGTCAAAAGCAAGGCAGAAGATATGAAAGAGGTCTCTCCAGAGTATTTTGGGGCAAAATTAGCCACTAAAAACCTTCACCCGATTGAATCGCTGGATGCTGTCAATTGCACCGATCAGATGGGGGTAGAAGGTCCTTGGTACGAGCGGATGCCGCACTTTAAAATGGGCTTTACTCCTAGCAGTGGCAAAGAGTTACAATCGGAGTATTTTATAGCTTTCGAACACGCGTATGAAGGATTTATGGCTATCGAAAAACTCAATGAAAAGGTGTCGCCTCACTTATTTATTACTGAGGTCAGAGCCATTGCTGCCGACGAATTACCGATGAGTCCGTTTTATAAAAAAACGTGCGTAGCTTTCCACTTTACATGGAAACAAGAAGTGGAAGCCGTGATGGCAATTCTGCCAGAAATTGAAGCTGCTTTGGCGCCATTTGCGGCTCGACCACACTGGGGCAAAATTTTCACCTTACAACCGTCGGTGCTACAATCTCGCATCGAAAAACTGGCCGACTTTAAGAAAATAATGAAAAAACATGACCCTGAAGGTAAGTTCCGAAACGAATTTATCGAAACCAATTTGTTTGGAAGTTAGTAATGGGAGAAGAGTGAACCTTACCGACAATAGGCTCTACAAGTATTTTTGGTTTCGACCTCACGGCAATCCACCGTTACCCAGACCCTCTCACTATACGGTGTCCCAGCCTGCTAGGAGTATCTTGCAGAAGGATTGCAATGAAGGTAAACCAAAAATCGTTCACAAACTATTACTTTTTAAATATCCCCTTTTAGAAATATTTTCGGGAGGTTTTTACGGCCTTCCAAACTCTACTAACCTATACCCTACCAACTGATCAGCGCGGGCTGCGGGTGGCCGATGATAAATAAATATTTCGTAATCGTTGGACGTGCTCGAATAACTTCCTTCAAAAGCCGCATCGTTTATTTTTCCATCGGCCCCAACCGCCAAATAATAGTAATTCACAATTCCTTGCTTAATCAAAATACTGGCTTCATAGACATTTTTCGCCGCATTGTAGGTCATCCGATTGGCATCCTCCAATTGCCATAAATTGTAAGCCCCTCCAACATATACCTGCGCATTGGGATATTGCGGACTTTGTAACGTAAAGACCGTATTGATATAATCAGCCTCATTGGTGCTATTAGCCGCATCGCGGTTCAGCACAATGTATTGACCGTTAAAGTCTTGCGCCTGAAAAGTTGCTCCACCTCCTACCCGCGACTGGTCAACCCGAAGGTGGGCGATGGTCTGGTCGGGCAATTGCTGAATATCATCCACGCTCATCCCTACCCCGCGCGAAATACGGGTATCAAACCAACGAAATTCATTGCCTCCCAGCATGTTATTAGATAAATCAAACGGACGATATTCGAGTTTTTGGTCAAAAATACGAACATTAGTAGGACGCAAATTGGTAATGACTTTGTTCCAGCGGTAGTTTTGACGAATCACAATTTTCAGGTCTTCTTGCGGAGAAAGAATTTCATATCCACGGTAATCAACGTCAAAATCAATCTGCTGATGCGTGCGCTGCTCGGCAATTCCTGACGACATCCGAACTTGTGCAAATACGCTTACCTTCGATTGATAGACCATAAATCGACGCGTAAATACGACTTTGGCAGGCCGCGAATCTTCGTACACCGCCACTACATAATTCCCCGAAAGTTTTAACCTCGGTACTTCAAAAGTATAATGGTAATACGGAATTTTGGTGTTGAACGACGCCTGATAGGTGTTAATCGGGTAGTCGTTGTATTCGTACGTAAATTCAATATCGTTCAAGCCCGACGACGTCCAATCGGCATTACAGTGAAAAATACGGTACCTCAACGTCCGATAGCGCGCTTTGAGGTCATCAAATTCCACAATCAACGGATTCGTGCTTTCAACATTGACAACGGGCGAATAAGTGGTACGCGCAGGGTCTTGAATATTGTTGGGAGCAGGATAAATCGCCACGGTTTTAATCGTGGTTTCGTACGTACGGTCTTCGTACTGAATCGGGGGTAGTTTCTGGGCCAAGGCGCTACACATCCATCCCCAACACATCAATACTATCAAATATCTGGCCATGAGAGAAAAAGTAAATGTTCAAAAATTTGTGGGTAAATCTAACGGAAATCTCTTGAAAATACTCGCCCCGAACTCCGATTCGGGGCGCAAACGGTTCAGCGTCTCCGACGCAAATATGAAATTCGGGGCGCAAACGGCCTGCCTTATCTCGCCCCGAACTCCGATTCGGGGCGTAAATGGCCCAGCGTCTCCGACGCGCAAAACGCCAAAAGCGGTTTTCTAGCCTTCCTTCAAACTTTTTTAGGCCGCTTCTACGTTTAAAGTACGTCATCAAAATTTTCAATGAAAGCAGCTATTTATTCATTCCTCGTTCTTATTGTTTTTGGGCTTACTTTTAGTGCCTGCGAACAAAAACCCCAAGAAGTACCCGTTGGCATTCGACGCCTCGAAAAAGAAATTTTTTCGGCAAAATCCCCCGCCGACTTATCACTCTTACTCCAGAAAAACCCCATTTTAAGAGACTATTTTGGTTTACCCTCGGGCGTGGCGGACTCGATGATTACCAATCAGTTATACCAAAACATTTCCAATCGCGATTTACAACAATTTAGCCAAGAACTTCAGACCCAGTTTGCGGACTTGACGTTTTTACAAACCCAACTCCAACAAGCGTTTGGGCAAATCAAAGCTTCTTATCCTGATTTTAAAGCCCCCGAAATCATAACAACCATCACGGGTTTCATGGGTACTGATTTGTACGTATCAGACAGCATTATTGTCATTGGGTTGGATTATTTTGGCGGCCCAAAAGCCAAATACCGCCCGCAACTTTTTGATTATCAACTTCGTCGTTACCAAAAAGAATACATCGCTCCAGGCATTTTGTTCTTTATTTCTCAGAAATACAACAAAGTACCTAACGAAGACAAAACACTCTTAGCCGATATGATTTGGTACGGCAAAGGATTTGAGTTTGTCAAACACGTTGCGCCCGAAACGCCAGATAGCCTAATCATTGGCTATTCGGGCGAACAGCTTACCGATGTCTATGCCTCCCAACAAGACATTTGGGCTTATTTTTTAGATCGCCAACTTTTGTACCAAACCCGCGACGCCGAAAAAGAACGCTTCATTGGCGAACGTCCCGCCACGCCCGAAATCAGCCAATATTGCCCTGGAGGGATTGCCCGTTGGGTAGGTTGGCGCATTGTGGGAGAATATTTGCGCAAAAAATCAAACACCACGCTGACCGAATTGATGGCCAACACCAACGTTCGGCAGATTTTTGAAGAAGCCAACTACAAAGGGCAGAAAGATGAAGAATGAGCCGACTTGTGATTACCTTTGTCGCTCAATTGTCTCTTATTAACTCACTATTTATATATACTAATGGCCAAAGGCAGAGGAATGGGCACCGAGTTGTCGCCCGAAGATAAAAAACGTAAACTCACCAAAGAGAGCCTCCAAAAAACACTAAAGATATTTCGATTTATTCTCCCCTATCGAAGCACCTTTATCGTCGGCATTTTATTCTTGTTTTTATCCTTAACCACCAACTTACTTTTCCCAAAACTAATTGGAGAAGTTTATGCGGTCATTGAAGGAAAATCGTCCTACACCATCAATCAAGTTGTATTGGTACTTGTAGGAGTTCTAATTCTGCAATCGGTATTCTCGTTTGGGCGCATCTTTTTCTTTTCGATTGTCAGCGAAAAAAGCATGGCCGATATTCGTAGGACGGTTTACAGCAAAATCATTTCGTTGCCTGTTTCCTTTTTTGAGCAGCGGCGCGTGGGCGAGCTAATGAGCCGCATTACGTCCGACGTTCAATCGCTCCAAGACGTTCTCTCATTTACCCTTGCGGAGCTGTTTCGCTCACTCGCCACGGTGGTTGTGGGTATTGGCATCATTTGCTTTATTTCGTGGAAACTGACCATTTTTATGTTGGCAACTTTCCCCGTAGCCATTGTGATTGCGATGGTTTTTGGGCGTTTTATTCGCAAACTTTCTAAGAAAGCCCAAGATGAATTGGCAGCTGCCAACGTCATCGTCGAAGAGACATTACAATCAGTCAACGTAGTAAAGGCTTTTACCAACGAACGCCTTGAGGTTCAGCGCTATGGCAAGGCTCTTGACAATGTGGTCGTAGCAGCACTCAAAGCAGGGCGTTTCCGTGGCGGCTTCGTGTCATTCATCATTTTTGCCTTGTTTGGCGGCATCATTGGTGTGGTTTGGTACGGTGCTACGCTCGTTCAAAGCGGCGAAATGCCACTCTCAGAGCTTATGACTTTTATTTTATATACCATGTTCATTGGCGGGTCAATAGGAGGTTTGGGAGATATGTACGCCCAAATCCAAAAAACATTGGGAGCGTCGGAGCGTCTTTTAGAAATTTTGGATGAAACGTCGGAAGTCGAAATAGAATCGCCCAAAGCAGTTGCTCCGATGAACGGTACAATTTCTTTCCAAAACGTTAAATTCACCTACCCCACTCGTCCCGACGTCACGGTGTTGAAAGATATTTCGCTTGACGTGGCCGCAGGTCGTAAAATTGCGCTGGTAGGCTACAGTGGGGCTGGAAAGTCAACGATTGTTCAATTATTGATGCGTTATTATCAGCCCGTTGGAGGGAAGATATTGGTCGATGGCAATGATATTCAAGGACTTGACATTACAGCATACCGCCAAAATATCGCTGTCGTTCCGCAAGAAGTGATGCTATTTGGCGGAACTATTCGCGAAAACATTGCCTACGGAAAACCCAATGCCACCGAGGAAGAAATCCGCGAAGCAGCCCGCAAAGCCAACGCGTTAGACTTTATTTTATCTTTTCCTGAAGGACTGGAAACCGTTGTGGGCGAACGTGGAATAAAACTTTCGGGTGGGCAACGTCAGCGTATTGCCATTGCACGGGCCATTTTGAAAGACCCTAAAATCTTGATTTTGGACGAAGCGACCAGTTCCCTCGATGCCGAATCAGAAAAATTGGTGCAAGAAGCCCTCGATGGATTGATGCAAAACCGCACGACGATTATCATTGCGCACCGTTTGGCGACGGTTCGCAACGTGGACTGCATTTATGTCATCAAAGACGGTACTATTTTGGAGTCAGGCACCCACGACGAGCTAGCGCTCAACGAAGAAGGGCTTTACGCCAGTCTCATCAAGCTACAGTTTGATTCGGCCAACTTAGCCGCTTCCTAATGAAGGCAAGTCGGGTTTTAGAATGTGGGTCAGGATACTCATATCCTGACCTTTGTTTACAATCAACGTGCTGAGGGTTTCTCAAAACCCGACTTCTGTATCCAAAGCTAATTTTTTACAATTACTATAACCTCAAAACCAATGACTACTTTAATTATTCGACTCATTATCAGTACAATCGTGGTGATTGTATCGAGCCGTGTTTTACAAGGTTTTTACGTAGATACCATCACCACTTCAATCATTGTCGCCATTGTGATGGGACTCCTCAACACCTTTGTCAAACCCGTCTTACAATTTTTGTCCATTCCAATCACTATCCTGACGTTAGGTCTTTTTTATTTTATCATCAACATCGCCCTTGTATATCTCTGCGCGTACTTGGTCGATGGTTTCAGCGTTTCGAGTGCCATCGCCGCTTTGCTTTTTAGCGTTGGGTTATCGTTGACCCAATGGATTGCAGGCTGGTTTTTGGACTAACCATAAAAAAACCGTCGGCGGGTTCTCCGCCGACGGGTGTCGCAAAATCGCAAGATGATGTGGTTATAGTCTGTTTTTTTGAGAAGTCATTGCAACTGTTGGCTTATTTAACTTTCACGAATTTCTTGAAAGATTTGTCAGCCACTGTAAATTCAAAAGCGTATTCACCTGCTGGCAAGTGGCTCAAGTTAAAACGGCTACCTGCTGACAAATAACTGTTATAAATTGGAGTTCCAGCCAAGTCTGTGATGGCCACGCTCATGTCTGCTACGTTTTTGTTAGAAGTTGATACTTCAAAACGGTTTACACCAAACGCTTCTACTTTAGGAAGAACCGCTTCTTTGTAGCTATTCTCGTCGATTTCCACGTTGCCATTTTTGATGAAAAGTGTTTGTGCCGACCAGAAATTGTTGTTAGAGCAACTCATAACGTACTCACCGTTTGGAAGTGCGTTAAGGTTCAATTGAGTTGACACGCCTTCGTTCACTTCAAAAATTCCTTCGTGAACAACTACGCCATCTATATCTTTAATTACTACATCAAGTACGCCTACGTTAGGTTGGTTGATTTTTACTTCAACCTTCTTGGTGTCACGCTTTACCAATTTTACATCTTTGGTAAGGAGGTGAGTTTCTGCCGAAGCAGTTCCTGCGGTTGCAAGCATCATAGCTGCAAATACTGTCGAAAGCATTGTGATCTTTTTCATAGTGTGTTATAGTTTTTGTACCATCTTGTGCCGCTCAGTCGCGGTGACTTCGCTTTGACAATGCAAAGGTGTAAGATTTTGATTTACAAAAAAATAGGTCAAAAATACCCTCTTGATAAATTCATATCTTGGGTTTCAACCTTTTCTTAGAATAGTACAAACCCTCTTCCTTCTTGACTGAAAAATTCAACAGTTGCTTAGTTCAGTACAAATAAATTTTTGCTAAAAATGAAAAGTTCTTTAAATAGTACAACGAAAATAAGAAAAGTACTACATTTAATAATCCTTTTTGCTATCAAAAATGTACAAATTCGCTTTTCGGGCTACTTTTTCAAGCTACTTGTTCCACCCTTTTTTGCATAATTTGATGATGATGAAGGAGATGATAAGCGGTAAAATACAACATTTCTCGGGCAGTAATTAGCCCTAAAAGCGGGTGTGGTATCGGGTACTCGTCCAGTTCTTCTTCCGACCAATTGGCTTCCACCAATTGTAAGAGTGTTTGGTGTATTTGCACGAAGTCCGTCAGCAGTTGCTCCTTAGAAGGTGTCGTCGCCAATGGCACAAACGCTCCCGTTGCTACTCCTCCTCCCCCCAACGCCGCGTCGTAAATCCCTACCATCTGTTCGTAGGCTCTTGATGAATGGGGTGCTTTTCCCCATTTGTCAATAAAATACGATTTGGGTGCGCCAAAAAGCCGCGCCAACGGCTGCACCGATAAAATCAAGTGCTGGACATTTTCCGCCGCCGACCATACCTCAGGAGCGGGTTTAGCATAAAAAATCTCGGATGTTTGGTTTTCTGAAAACACAACAACCCCTTGGACTCGCTCTTGGAGCAGTCCTTTCAATTCAGTTTTGTTCATAAAATGTGTTGTTTAACTGTTTACAAATTGACTCTTCGAAGTGCAGGATTATTATAATGATGGTTTTTAATAGCCATCGCTTCCAAGTCTTGGATTATTTTTCCCCAAATAGTGTCCTTAAACTTTCTTGAAAATACGCCAAAATGCCCTAGCCGCTTTACACGGTAGTCCTTGGGCCGAAGGGCTTCATTCATAATATCAGCATTTCCGAAATGTTTCAGCAGCGCAGGCACAGTATGCGCGTTGGCAATGGGGTCGTCGGTAGTCCAATATGACTTTATTGGCAACCTTACTTCATTATAATAATGTTGGAGAATGGTTTTGTCTAAAAAATCAAAGAGGTAATTTTCCGAATTACACCACGAACGCCACTCCATAATCAAGCCTTTGGGGAGGTCTTCCATCAGTTTCATTCGCTTGGCGGGCAAATACCCCCAGTAAGGAGCCGTCAGCGGCGACAATATATTAAAGAAAAAAAAGGCTTTCAATCGGTATGGAAAGGTCTGACGCCACCACGTACCCGTCGAACTTGTCAGCAATACCACTCCTTTCAAAATAGCGTGATTGGGCATCAACCCTAACAACTGCCCTCCAATGCTATGACCAATCATTAATTTGGGCCAATCGGGGTAACGCTGTTCCAAAAAGGCGAGTACTTCGCTCATGTCTTTGGCCCAATCCTGCATCGTGATGGCCGAAAAAACCTCTTTATCTGCTGGCCTCGACAGTCCCATACCTCGGTATTCCCACAAGCACACAATGAATCCTTGTTCGGCGATGAAGCGTGCCAAATTGCCGTAAAACTCTTTCCGCATCCCTGTGCCTATATTAAACTGCACCACTCCTTTGGGCTGGCCAGAGTACTCATAAAGAATTGCCGACAAGTCAAAACCATCGGCTGTCGGTATGGTAAGGGATATTTCCTTCATTTTCAATAGCTGTGTTAGGTTAATTGGATTTCCTAATCATTAATTCACCGTATCAAATCGGTCAAGAATGCGTTGGAGGACATCTTTTAAATAGTCATTGTTTTGGGTGAGTTTTACCATAATCCACGCCCCTTCGTACTCAATCACAGCTTGCTCGGCGAGTTTTTTAGCGACCGTCATTTCAAACTTTGCCTCATAGATGTGACTCAAAGCCCTTATATATTCCTCAAAAAAGTCCCTCATTTTTGGCAAAAACTCTTCCGTTACAAGCGCCGTTTCGATTGCCATGTTGCCCATCAAACACCCTCCTTCGGTACTGGAAACTACTTGTATTTTTTTGGCAATCATTTTCTCCAGCCGTTCACGTGCGGTTAGACTCTCGTCGTAGGCAATCGGGAAAACCTTCGCCGAAAAATACTGATGCACCGTATCCAACACCTCCAACATGAGCGCATCTTTGCTCGTGAAATAATGGTAAAAACTTCCCTTCTGCAACCCACAGGTCGCTGACAAATCAGACATGCTAGTTCGGTGATACCCTTGTTTTTTGAACAAAAACAGGGCCTGTTTTACAACTTCCTCTTTGGTGACTTTTTGAATGGGCATTTAAGGTTGTTTATAGGTACCAACTCTGTCAGACGACAGTCAGACAGATACATCTTACAAACGTACTTACGGTCTGACTACCGTCTGACCGTGTGGTGTACAAAAGTGTAAAAACAAATTTGTTTTACCAAACGAACGTTTGGTAAAATTTCAAAACCCTTCTTTTCCCTTTTTAAAAATCACGGCTAACGTTCAGTTTTTAGCTAAATGTTAAAACTTTCAGGTACATTTTGAGGTTATAAGTGCAGTTTGACGCCTATTTTTGTAGGATACAAATTAGCAAGCATGTCACTTCATCAACTTAATCGAATCATTTGGATAATTCTTTTGACGGCTCATTCCGTTGTCGCTCAAAAATCGTATTTATTACGCCCCGACCGCGTTTTTGACGGGCAAGAAATCCACGAAAACTGGGCGGTTCTGATTGTAAACGACAAAATAACCGCCGTCGGGGAAGCCAAATCAATCGTCGTCGCCACCGCATCGCCCAAACCCGAAATCATTGATTTAAAAGGCTGTACGCTACTTCCTGGCTTTATCGAAGGGCATTCCCATTTGTTTTTACACCCCTACAACGAAACAACTTGGGACGACCAAGTGCTCAAAGAAGCACGTTCACTTCGTACTTCGCGGGCAGTTGTTCACGCCAAAAAAACGTTGATGGCGGGATTTACTACCGTCCGAGATTTGGGAACGGAAGGCGCTGAATTTGATGACGTTGGCCTAAAACAAGCCATCCAACAAGGGATTATTCCTGGCCCTCGGATGATTATCGCCACCAAAGCTCTCATTGCCACGGGCAGTTACGCGCCCAAAGGTTTCAGTACCGATGTAACCGTACCGCAAGGTGCCGAAGAAGCCGACGGTCGCGACCCGCTTATTCGAGCCGTACGAAACCAAATCGGGAAAGGCGCCGACGTCATCAAGATTTATGCCGATTATCGGTGGGGTTTGATGGGGGAAGCACGCCCCACGTTCTTGATTGATGAAATCAAACTCATGGTGGAAACCGCCCAAAGCAGCGGACGCCCCGTGATTGCCCACGCAGGTAGTGCCGAGGGAATGCGACGGGCTATTTTGGGAGGCTGCGAAACCCTCGAACACGGCGATGCAGGTACCCCCGAAATCTTTGCGCTAATGAAAGAAAAAGGAGTAGCACTCTGCCCTACCCTAGCGGCGGGCGATGCAATTACTCAATACCGTGGTTGGAAAAAAGGAGTAGAACCTGAACCCGAACGAATCAAAAATAAACGAAAAACATTTAAAGAAGCACTTAACGCAGGTGTTACGATTTGTTTCGGGGGGGACGTAGGTGTTTTTACTCACGGAGACAACGCCCGCGAAATGGAGATGATGGTCGACTACGGTATGAAGCCCCTCGATGTGCTTCGTTCGGCCACGTCGGTCAATGCCCGTGTATTTCATCAAGAACAGCTCGGACAAATCAAAAATGGCTTTTTGGCTGATTTAGTGGCGGTTGAAGGCCATCCTGATGTTCGCATCAGCGATGTTAGAAATGTTAAATTAGTCATTAAAAATGGCGAAATACAAAAATAGTAAAGGGGAAAAAGTCAACCTTTTTGCTTGTTCGCACAGCCCCCCAAACAACGTATATCAATACCAATTTTGCGAAAAACGTTTAAAAAAAGTAGGTTTTCACTAAGAAAATCCGAAATTTTTTCGGAAAATTGTAGCTTAGTCCAAATCCATCTAATATTCATAAATACCCACTGTATGTCAGATAAAGCACAATTAATAGTAGAAGGAAAAACCTATGAATTTCCTACCATCGAAGGGACGGAAAAAGAAAAAGCCATCGACATCAACGCACTTCGTGATACCACTGGTTATATAACGATTGATAGTGGTTACAAAAATACAGGAGCAACCAAAAGTGCGATTACATTCTTAGACGGAGAAGAGGGGATTTTACGCTACCGCGGTTACTCAATCGAAGAGCTAGCCGAGAAAGCAACTTTTCTCGAAGTGGCATACTTACTGATTTACGGGGAACTTCCAACTCAAGCTGAATACGATGAATTTGAGCATAAAATTCGTATCCATACGATGGTAAACGAAGATATGCGTAAAATCTTCGAAGGTTTTCCGGTAAATGCGCACCCGATGGGCGTGCTATCTTCGTTGGTTAGCGCAATGAGTGCTTTCTATCCTGATTCGTACGACGAAAAAGCTCCAGATAGTACTGAGCTTCATATCATTCGCTTATTGGCTAAATTGCCAACCATTGCTACATGGTCATTCAAAAAATCACAAGGCCATCCAGTAAACTATCCTAAGAATGAGTTGGACTACTGCTCTAACTTCCTTCACATGATGTTTGCATTGCCTGTAGAAGACTACCAAGTTGACCCAGTTGTTTCAAAAGCACTCAACAAGCTGTTGATTCTACACGCTGACCATGAGCAAAACTGCTCAACTTCTACCGTTCGTTTGGTAGGTTCTTCTAAAGCTAATATTTATTCTTCTATTTCGGCTGGTATTTGCGCATTGTGGGGGCCACTCCACGGCGGTGCCAACCAAGAAGTAATTGAAATGCTTGAAGACATCAAAGCTGATGGAGGCGATGTAGCAAAATACGTAGACATGGCCAAAAATGCCAAAACAAGTGGTTTCCGTTTGTTTGGTTTCGGTCACCGTGTTTACAAAAACTTTGACCCACGCGCCAAAATCATCAAGAAAGCGGCCGATGACGTATTGTCGAAATTGGGCGTAAATGATCCAGTATTAGAAATTGCCAAAGGATTGGAAGAAGCTGCGCTTCATGACCCTTATTTCGTAAGCCGCCGTTTGTATCCAAACGTTGACTTCTACTCAGGTATCATTTACCGTGCCCTTGGTATCCCTACCAATATGTTTACAGTAATGTTTGCCATTGGTCGTCTTCCAGGCTGGATTGCTCAGTGGAAAGAAATGCGTACCAACAAAGAGCCAATCGGTCGCCCACGTCAGATTTATACAGGGGCTACCCCTCGCGATTTTGTTCCAATGAACGAGCGCTAGGTTGTCTCCATATTCATAGAAAAAGCGTTGGTAGTGGAGCACTATCAACGCTTTTTGTTTAGATGATGACTAAAGTGCCAAAGAACAAGTTAATCGCTACAATGCCACAGGAGAGCAAAATTTTAATAGAAATAAAGCAAATAGCTCGACACAAAGCTCCAGAGGGACGTAACCGATATTGATTATTCTACTTTATAGTATTAATTTAGATTGAACCTATTAAAATAGACAACTACCATTTAGTGCCCCAGAGGGGCTAAATCTTAGTAGAAAGAAAAAAGCAAACTATCCTCAAAGCCCCATCGGGGTGACATCTTTCGCCGAGTGTTGAGGCTTCTTTATTTTAATACGTTTAACCTACAATTCAACCAATTACATTCTTACATGGCAAAAGTAAAAACAGCCTATTTCTGTCAAAATTGTGGCCACCAAGCCGCTAAATGGATGGGGCGCTGCCCATCGTGTGGCGAATGGAACACACTGGTAGAAGAAGTTATTGAAAAAGAAGATAAAAAAGGACCTTTGGCGCAATGGAAATCAGTGAGTTTAGCTCCTAAACCAAAGGCTATCAATGAAATAAAATACGAAGAAGAACCACGAATCATCACTTCCGATGCCGAACTCAATCGCGTTTTGGGGGGTGGTATTGTGTTGGGTTCATTGGTACTGATTGGAGGCGAGCCTGGCATTGGAAAATCAACGTTGATGCTCCAAATCGCCCTTACGCTCACCCAAAAAGTGTTGTACGTTTCGGGGGAAGAAAGCGAGTCGCAAATTAAAATGCGTGCGGAGCGTTTGAGCAGTAAAAACAACAATTGCTTCATTCTCACCGAAACTTCTACCGATAATATTTTTCGCCAAATCGAAGAATTTGAGCCTGATGTTCTTATCATCGACTCCATTCAAACCATGCAATCGTCGCTGATTGAGTCGGGGGCGGGAAGTGTGTCACAGGTTCGGCAATGTGCGGCCGAATTGATGAAATATGCCAAAGAAAGTGGTGTCCCTGTCTTTATGATTGGGCATATTACTAAAGACGGAAATTTGGCAGGGCCCAAAACCCTCGAACACATGGTAGACACTGTATTGCAATTTGAAGGTGACCGCCATACCACTTACCGCATTTTGCGAACGACTAAAAACCGTTTTGGAAGTACGTCCGAGTTAGGTATTTATGAAATGTTGGGTTCGGGGCTACGTCAGGTAACCAACCCTTCCGAAATTTTAATTTCCCAACGAGAAGAGCACCTAAGTGGCATTACGATTGGCTCGATGCTGGAAGGAAATCGCCCCTTAAAAATTGAAATTCAGTCACTTGTGAGCGTCGCCAACTACGGAACACCTCAACGTAGTAGTACTGGCTTTGACAACAAACGACTTCAAATGTTGCTAGCCGTTTTGGAAAAACGAGGTGGTTTTCGGTTAGGAACGCAAGATGTCTTCCTTAATGTAGCAGGTGGGCTTCGGGTCGAAGACCCCGCCATTGACTTAGCCGTCGTTACTTCGCTTGCTTCCTCCTACGAAGACTCGTACGTTCCTCCGTCGATTTGTTTCGCAGGAGAAGTCGGGCTCGGGGGTGAAGTACGTGCCGTGAATCGCATCGAAGGGCGAATTGCCGAAGCCGAAAAACTAGGTTTCAAGAAAATCTATATTTCAAAATACAACGTCAAAGGTCTGATTTTCAAGAACTATAATATCCAAATCGTCCCCGTTGCAAAACTAGATGAGGTTTTTGGGGAGGTTTTGAGGTAAGTTAATTTCCTCAATAACATGTCACGCTATTTCTTCCTTTATATTCTTACGGCAGGGTTTCTTTTAGCTAGCTGCCAATCGACCAACGAAACCGATTCGGGACAGCAACAAGAAGAAACAAAAACGGTTGCCCTCAACCAAGAATTTGTGAAAGAGCTGGGTTTTCCTTCGACTGTATTATACGTAGGATTAGAAAAACCTACTGATACAACTGTCGTTATCCCTGCGAAAGCCAATGCCCCCGACGGAATGCTCTACGTCAAAGGAGGAATGGTACAAATTGGTTCTGAAGATGGTCACCAACACGAACGACCATCGTTTTGGGCTAAAGTAGCGCCTTTTTATATGGATGAGCATCCTGTTACGGTGAAGGATTTCCGTAAGTTTGTTGAGGCTACGCAGTACAAAACAGAAGCAGAGAAATTTGGGAATGGAGGAATTATTGATGAATCAACAGAACAACAATGGATTCTGAAAGATGGTGCTAGTTGGCATCATCCAATGGGGACCGACTTTCCCGCCGCTCCCGACAACCACCCCGTCACGCAAGTTTCTTGGAACGATGCCAATGCCTACGCCAAATGGGTAGGTAAACGCCTACCCTGCGAAATCGAATGGGAACACGCCGCTAGAAACGCCAACAATAGTCGTACATTTTACCCCTGGGGGAACGACATTCAAACCAAAGGCCACTACAACGCAAATATTTGGCAAGGAAAGTTTCCCGTCAAAAACTTCAACGAAGACGGCTTTTTATACACGTCGCCCGTCGGAACATTTGGCAAAACACCCCTAGGGCTCACCGACATGAGCGGAAATGTGTGGGAATGGCAATCAAATTTAAAATTTAACTACGAAGCATTATTTAGGATACCTGTCCGCGAAGGAGATATTTCGGCCGAACGTGCGCAGCGTGGTGGTTCTTTCTTATGCGAGCCAACTTGGTGTCACGGATACCGTGTTTCGGGGCGCTCCTCCTCTACTCCCGAAACCAGTCTTTTCCACGTTGGATTTCGGTGCGTACGGGATATATAAACTTTTCACATCTCTTCGCAAGTTTTTATATCTTTGACTCAACAACGCGCAAGAGATGAAGCATTATTTTCGTACAGACGAGGTCACGTACTTTAAATTGTTGGGGCGACTCAACGAACTGCACGTGACCGACAAGCGCGGTACCCTCCCCGATTTTACCTTTTTTCACAAAGACGAATGGCTGGCAGATACCGCCGTTATTGAAGAACTCACAAAGCACAAAGGCGAGTGGCAAGTTAATTTGGTCTTTGCCCATACCAACAACCCAATGCGGTTTATCCGCCGTCAGATTACAACCTATTCATGTCCCCGCAAAGCAGCGTTATTTGCTTCTCTCATGCGGCGATTAGCGGCAAAAGACCAACGAGGTACGCAAGAAATCAGTATAAATGATATATTTGTACCACAGAATTGAGCATCATCGCAAGGGTTACCATGCAAAATACCAAGGAAAAAATCGTATTGGCTTCCATCAAGCTTTTTAATGAGCACGGGGTGGCAAGCGTAAGGCTCCAACAAATAGCCGACGAAACGGGTATTAGCGTCGGCAATTTAGCGTACCATTTTCGTAACAAAGAAGCTATCGTTTCTTCGGTTTACGAAAAGCTTTTTGATGAGTTTCGCCAACTGCTCAGTCTGTACTTATTGACCCCATCTTTCGCCGATTTTGATGCTCAAATGGCAGGGTATTTTGAGTTTTTCAAAACGTATCGCTTCTATATTACTGACTTGTTTTCTGCCGAACATCCCCTTCCCGAAATTCAAGCTGAGTGGGAAATGTTTATGAACAAAATGATATTACAGATTCGAAATCGAATTGATTTTCACGTCAGTCGCGGCGAGCTTTTACCCGAATTAGCACAAGGCACCTATCACTTGATTGCTGAGTCAATTTGGATGACGCTGGTTTTTTGGATTCCTCAACAAACCATGCGCCGTAAACCCGTCACCGAAGGTAAATATCGAACAGCCGTCTGGAATCACCTCAAGCCCTACTTCACTCAAAAAGGATTAGACACTTTTGAGCTCATCTCTCCTGTCCTTTCCCAAAATTAATCCTCAAAACTGATGAATGTCATATATCTAAAGTAGTACATCCACTACTTTAGATGAAAGCGCTTATCCTCACATATTTAGGCTTATTCTAAATTAGAAAAAAATTTCTAATTTATTTTAGAAAATATTTTCTAATTCAACCACATTGGTTATATTTGTTCACATTTAAGTACAATTTTTAGCAAACCAAAACCCTTAAGCTATTTTTTCCTATGGCAAATGTACTATGGCTGCAAGGAGGCGCTTGTAGTGGCAATACCATGTCATTCTTGAACGCTGAAGAGCCTACGGTGGTTGACCTCGTCACCGATTTCGGCGTAAATATTCTCTGGCACCCTTCCATTGGGCTCGAAATTGGTCACCAAGTGACCGAGCTGCTCAATGACATCATCAAAGGGAAAGTTCAATGCGACATTTTAGTGTACGAAGGCAGTATCATCCAAGGTCCTAAAAATACAGGAACGATGAACTACTTCTGCGACCGCCCGATGAAAGATTGGGTGCTTGAATTATCACAAGTTGCGGGTTTTGTCGTAGCCATAGGCGACTGCGCCACTTGGGGCGGAATCCCAGCCGTTGCCCCAAATCCTAGCGAATCGACAGGAGTGCAGTTTCTAAAAAAGGAAAAAGGGGGCTTTTTGGGAGCCAATTATAAATCAAAAGGAGGGTTACCTGTCATTAATATTCCAGGCTGCCCTGCCCACCCCGACTGGATTACTCAAATTCTGGTCGCTATCGCCACGGGTCGCATTGGAGATGTGTTACTAGACGAATACCATCGTCCAAAAACGTTCTTCACCGATTTTGTCCAAACAGGCTGTACCAATGTCGTCAACTTTGCCAATAAAGTCGACGGTGGCTTTGGAAAACGAGGCAATGGTTGCTTATTCTATGAAGTAGGATGCCGAGGACCTATGACGCGCGCTAGTTGTAACCGAATCTTATGGAACCGTCAGTCGAGTAAAACTCGCGCCAACCACCCATGCTTAGGCTGTACTGAGCCAGGTTTCCCGCATCACGACTTGGCCAAAGGAAGTGTGTTTAAAACCCTCAAGTACTTGGGCTTCCTTCCGCAAGATGTTCCTTCGGGCAATTCCAAACTAGGCTATTACATGCGTGCAGGCTTTGAAAAAACCATGCATGCCCTAGAAGTAGGTGTTGGTATCGAAAAATCACACAGCCAAGGCTCGAAGTAAGTGACGGCTCACCCTTTTCATTTTTATTACAACCTGATTTAAAACAATGGCAATCACCAAAGAACTCAATATATCCCCCGTAGGTCGTGTAGAAGGCGACCTCGACGTAAAAGTATACATGGAAGACGGCGTTGTGACGCGGGCGCATACGCAAGCGGCAATGTTTCGTGGGTTTGAACAAATTATGGCGGGCAAAGACCCCCAATCAGGGCTCATCGTAACGCCACGTATTTGCGGTATTTGCGGTGGCTCTCACTTATATTGCGCTTCATCGGCACTCGATACGGCATGGGGTACCACTCTACCTCCCAACGCACTATTACTCAGAGCACTGGGACAAGCTACCGAAACTATTCAAAGTATTCCTCGTTGGTTTTATGCCATTTTTGCGACCGATTTAGCCAATAAAAAATTTGCTAATAAACCGCTTTACGCCGAAGTAGTAAAACGTTGGGCCGCCTATGTTGGCACTTCTTTTCAAAAAGGGATCACAACCAGTGCCCTACCAGTACAAGTATACGCTCTTTTTGGAGGACAGTGGCCCCACTCTAGCTATATGGTGCCTGGTGGCGTTATGAGTGCTCCTACACTCAAGGATATTACGCGCGCTCACGCTATCATGAATCAATTCCGCAAAGACTGGCTCGAAAGCATCTTCTTAGGCTGTTCAATCGAGCGCTATATGCAAATCAAAACATGGGATGATTTGATGGAATGGGTCGAAGAAAACGAATCACAACGCAATTCGGACTTAGGTTTATACATTCGCGCAGGGATTGAGTTTGGACTTCATAAATTTGGACAAGGGGTAGGTAAATTCGTGGCATTTGGCACCTATATTCACAAAGATTTATGGAATCAACCAAAGATTGAGACACGTAACAACGCCGTTATCAGTCCTGGCGGTTTTTGGGATGGTAAAAAATATTATGAACTTGACCATTTACAGGTGCAAGAGCACGTAAAACACGCTTGGTATGCCGACGTGCCCGCAGCTCACCCTTGGGACGAACCGCTACCTTCGCCGTTGCCGTCACAAAATTTGGCTGATACCAACTTTAACGATAAGTATAGCTGGTCGAAAGCACCGCGTTACATGAACTTTGCAGCGGAAGCTGGCCCATTGTCGCGTGTGATTATGAACGCCAATCCTGCCAATAAATCGCACCAATTCCAAGACCCACTTTTTATGGATATTATGGAAAAAATGGGGCCAAGTGTCTTTACGCGTACCTTGGCACGTTTGCACGAAGCGCCGCGCTTGTATTTGATGATTGATGAATGGCTTCGTCAGGTAGACCTAAATGGTGAGTTTTACATCAAACCTACCGAACGCGACGGCAAAGGCTGGGGAGCCACTGAGGCAGCCCGTGGAGCATTGGCGCACTGGATTGAAATTGAAAATGGAGTCATTAAAAATTACCAAGTTATGGCTCCAACGACTTGGAATGTAGGCCCAAATGACGAAAAAGGTAACCCTGGCCCCATTGAAGCGGCCTTGGAAGGTACCGAAATTGAGGACCCACATGACCCTGTAGAAGTAGGCTTAGTAGCCCGTTCGTTTGACTCGTGCTTGGTGTGTACTGTACACGCTCACGATGGCAAAAGTGGGCAAGAATTAGCGAAGTTTAAATTGTAGTTTTCTAAAACAATCCAGTAACTCCAGCCTTTAGGCTGGGGATTTGGGGAACTGTACTATTAAGTAGATTGGGCTTTAGCCCTGATTTTTTACGTTATAATGCTAAAGGTCAGGGCTAAAACCCCATTTATGTCCCCAGCCTAAAGGCTGGAGTTAAAAGAGAAAAAAAATTACGTGACATGAAAAAAACAGCGATAATGGGGTTTGGTAACCCGTGTCGAAGCGACGACGGAGTTGGCTGCTTTGTGATTGAACAGCTCAAACAACAATTCGCTGCCTCTGAGACAGTAAGTCTGTTTGACATGGGTACTTCAGCCTTTGAAGTACTCTTTCATTTACAAGGCCACCAACGAATCATCGTCGTAGATGCGGTAGTGAACTCAGGCGAAACCGCTGGCACATTGTATCGGCTACCCGCTTCGGAAATTAACGCCCATATCCAAGACGACCCCATGGTGTTTTTGCACAGTTTAAAGTGGGATCAAGCTCTTTCGTACGCAAAAAAAATCTTGCGGGAGCAATACCCCGACGACATACAGGTTTACCTGATTTCGGTCGACAATATTCGTTTGGACATTGGTTTGAGTGAACCCGTACGTAACACGGGTGAGCGGGTTGTTGACTTAATTTTGAAGGACTTGGACTTCGCTTTATATGACACTTCAGCTTAGAAATGGACATTTAATTCTCCCCTCCGCTTTGGTTCAGTCGGTGCTGGAAGAAGAAATTCAGGTCAATTGGGTGTATTATCCCGAGCGGCAGTCGTTGCTTTTTGCAGGAAAATCAAAGCAGTTTTTTGAAAAACTCCATAAAACGCATTGGCAGACCCTCAAAGACCGAAACCAAAGAGGAGATAAAGCCTTTTACTTACGGGGAATATTATTGGATTATGACTTGGACGAAGACGACCGCGAAGTGACCTTTGAAGTAACTCAAGTGGGTATAATTAATGTACGATTGTGAGCAACTTTCCCGACGAACGTGCAGGTTTCACCCTCAATCGACGAGGCCTGTACAAAGACCTCCAACTACTTGTCAACGACCGCTGGCTGCACTCGACCGAGGTTCGCTACCAAATCGAAGCAAAAAATGGGCGTTGGCATTTGACCATGGTCTTTGTCTACATTCGAAATCCGTACCGATTTTTATGCCGACGACTCGACCATTACGACTCAGAACGAAAAGCAGAATTGTACGCTCAATTGTTTCGGCGCGGAATGCAACGCGACGCCCGAGGAACCCTTAAATCCAACGCTTTACATGTTTTCGATATTTGCCTCAACTGACCAACTCACTACTTTACAGACTATTATTGACAGTGAATTTCGTTTGAACGAAGTGGTCTGTGTCAAGGCCATGCCTGCTATTGGAGAAGAAATCACCAACCGCTTCGTTGTGGTAAGAGATAATGAGATTTTTATCCCCATCGATTGGGCCAACGAAGCCCCCCCCTTCCTTCTTCCTTACCCGCTAGAGTTTTCGGCTCAAAACCTGTTGGCAGTCGTCTATACCAAACTGGGCAACTACGAAAAAGCCTACAAGTTGGCCGAAACAAATCCGTTTTTATTGAAAGATATCGACTCTTTAAACTGCCTCCAACACGGAGTTCAAGTACGAATATTCGATGAGCCATCTACTATCGTTTCCTCTTTTGAAGCCTATCGGTATTGGCACAATACAGCCATTGTGGCTCATTATGGTGAATTGCCCCATTTTGTTCATTACGTTACCATAAAAAAATATTACCAAAAAGCGCTCGCATCGGCCCCAGATGATGAATGGCGGGCTTTTACGGGCAAACATTACGCTTCATTACTGCTCGATGCCGACGAACTGAGTGAGGCCGAACGAGTACTAAACCAATGTCGTGAAAAGGCTATTTCGGATGATGCCCATTTTGAGTTGCTTAATGTCCAGTGCGCTGCTTGGCTCAAACAGCTACAAATTCCGTACGATGAAGCACTACTCAACAACATTAAACATACCTTAGCAACGCTCATTTCTTATTATGAGCAACGACAAAATTTGGCTCAAGCAGCGCTTTTACTAACCGATGCTTCCCAAATCGCCAACATGGCTGATAGCTTTGCCGAGTCGCTAGGATACATCAATCGGGCCATTGATTTACTGCGCCAAGAAGATATTCCTGAGCTTTTGGCCAATGCACAGTACCGTAAAGGAACGCTGTTGTACACTTGGGCACAAAACGGAAATCCGCAATTCCTGAAGCCTTCGATGGAGGCATACCAAGCGGCGTTAAAAGTTTTTACCCGCGACAATGCACCCGAAGTGTTTGCCGAAATTCACCACCATTTAGGGGTTATCTATTCCGAAATACCCGACGAAGCCAAGAAAAAAGGGATTTGGGCGGCAGTGTCGGTCAGTTCGTTTAAAGAAGCACTTCAGTACTTCACCCGTGAAACCAACCCTTACGAGTACGCCCGTATCTGCAACAGTTATGCCAACGCGCTCACTAAATACCCAGAGGCTGCCCAAAGTGACAATCACGCCAAAGCATTGACGTTTTACCGAGAAGCATTGGATGTCCGCAGTGCCTCAGAATACCCGCAAGAACGGGTGTTAACTATTTTAAACTTTTTGGAGGTGGGGTGGTATGTTCACAACGAAAACGAAGCGAGCGAAAAGGCTTTATTGAAAGAAATGGAAGCCTATATTTCCGAATTACCACAGCTGACCAACGACCCTTCATTACGTGCAGAATCTATACAACACCAAGAAAAATTGGAGAAGGTCAAAGCAGTAGTTGGTGTATAAAATCTCTTAGAAAATGCACGAAATATCGTTAGTCCGTAATATATTCCGAACACTGGAAGATGAATTTCCGCACGACATACAGCGCGTACGTGGGATTTATTTAAAAGCAGGGCTTCTTTCCAACGTCCAGCCTATTTTAATGCAAAACGCGTTTCAAGCCGTATTGGAAGACCAACCCAAATACAACAAAACCACGCTACACGTTGAAGTACTCCCCATTTTAATCCAGTGCGACCTCTGTGGGCAAACCTCTGAAGTAGCTCAGTATCGTTTTGTATGTAGTCAGTGCGGGCGGCCTAGCCGAAATGTAATACAAGGAGAAGAATTACTCATTAGTAAAGTAGAATTTGAATAATTGCCATGCAAAAACCAAAATCAAACCAAGCCTCTGTCGGGTCGGTGCAGTGCGAAAACACCACACTCAACCTGCTGAAAGTAAACGACTTTGTCGCCAAAGCCATCCGCGATCGACTTCCCAACATATTGGTTATCAACGTTTGCTCTTCTCCAGGTAGTGGAAAAACGACCCTTATGCAGGAAACTGGCAAACGCTTACGAGATCGCTTAAACATGTCGGTACTCGTGGGCGACCCCGAAACGGAGCGCGATGCCATTCGGATGCGAGACGTAGGCATCAACGCCCTCCAAATAGTGACAGGAGGGATGTGTCACATCGAAGCCCAAATGATTTATCAGGCACTCGACCACATCGACCTCACAGGCACGGATGTATTATTTATCGAAAACGTCGGCAATTTGGTTTGCCCAGCGGCCTTTGACTTAGGCGAAGATTACCGTGTCACCGTGTTGGCCTGCACCGAAGGCGACGATAAGCCAAAAAAATATCCTCGCATGTTTCTGACAAGCGAGTTGCTTATAGTCTCCAAATCGGACTTGTTACCTTACGTACCTTTCTCGGTAGAAGCCGTTACGAAAGACGCCCGAGACGTCAACCCCGACATTGAGGTACTAAGTATTTCAAGTTTAAAAGGCGACGGGCTAGACGCTTGGTGCGACTGGTTGACCGAAAGAGTATATGCTAAAAGAGAGAAAGCGGCCGAAAAAGTAGGATAATCGAACAAAGCATGTGGGTTGATATGGTTGAAAATACAGAGCAAACGGCAACTTCTGACGGACTGGTTTCTTTAGATTTAAAAACCTATTGTATTCAGCTAACTGGCATTGTGCAAGGAGTTGGGTTTCGCCCATTTGTTTATCAACAAGCCCAAAAATGGGGTTTTAGAGGTACTGTAAGCAATGGCCCCGAAGGCGTAACGATTGTTATTAATACCGACCAAAACACCGCAGCTCGTTTTGTAAAAACCATGCTATCAGTACTTCCTCCGCAGGCAGTGGTGGAAAAATGTAGCTTGGCCGAATTGCCTTTTTACCCCTATCAAGATTTTAGAATCGTAGAAAGTCAAGCAGGAAAACTGGCTAATGGGTTCAAACTTACCCCCGATTTTGCCATGTGTGAGACGTGCAAAGTAGAATTGCACGATCCTAATAATAGGCGCTATCGCTATCCTTTTATCACCTGTACTCAATGCGGCCCTCGTTTTTCGATTCAGCAAGCCGTCCCATACGACCGAGCACAGACCACTATGAAGGCATTCGAGATGTGTGCCGACTGTTGGAGTGAATACAATGACCCTACCAACCGTCGCTTTTATTCTCAAACCAATTCATGCCCGAAGTGCGGAATTCAACTAGGCTGGTACACTTGCCGACAATCTACCGCATTTCCTTCCTCTTTTTTAAACGATACTCACTGGATTTTAGACCGTGCTAATCGAGCCTTGAAAGCGGGTAAAATTCTGGCTGTAAAGGGAATAGGGGGCTATCTTTTGCTCTGTGATGCTACCAGCTCAACCGCAGTCTCTACCCTTCGTCAGCGCAAACATCGTCCTGACAAGCCTTTTGCCGTTTTGTATCCGTCTTTAAGTGTTTTAGAAAAAGAAGTCGAAATCACTCCCGAAGTAGCCGAAACGCTTCTGTCAATGGTGTCGCCCATTGTGCTGGTTCGACAACAAACAACCACAACGGTTGTTGATGCGGTCAATCCTGGTTTAACACATTTGGGCGTTATGCTACCTTATGCTCCTTTGTTGGAATTGTTGGCCCATGACTTTGGCAAACCCTTGGTAGCCACGAGTGGAAATCTCAGCGGTAGCCCCATTATTTTTCAAGACGAACAAGCGCTGGGGGAGCTTTCAGACGTTGCCGATTTTATTCTGACGCACAACCGAGAAATCGTCTTACCGCAAGATGACTCCGTCTTACGGTTTTCACCTTTTTTCTCTCAACGCATTCTCCTACGACGTAGCCGAGGTTTGACGGGTAGCTTTCCTGCCAATGCGGACGCTTCTGAAGTGAAATTATCATTTGGAGCGTCGCAAAAAAGCACTTTTACCCTACTTGCCGCTGGCAACTTTCACACAGGGCCGTACTTAGGTGACTTAGAAGATTGGGATACTCAGCAACATTTCAAACATACGCTTCAGCATTTCGTAACGATGCTTGGCGTTGTTCCCAATTGCCTTATGGCTGATGCCCACGAAGGGTATTTTTCCACCCAATTGGCCCACGAGTGGTCAAAAAAGGGGCAATCGACACTTCATAAGGTTCAACACCATGAGGCACATTTCGCGGCAGTCTTAGCTGAACATCATCTTTCGAACTCAAACACCCCTGTTCTTGGAATAGTGTGGGACGGCACAGGACAAGGTAGTGACGGGCACAGCTGGGGAGGTGAGTTTTTTATGTTTACTCCTACCTCGTCCAACTCACTAAACGGTAACATTGAACGCATCGGCCACCTTGCCTATTTCGATTCATTGGCGGGTGATAAAATGGCATTAGAGCCTCGGCTCTCTGCTTTTTCCTTGCTTTTCCCAGAAGCTGAGCCCTTATTAAAAAACAAATTCACCCCCTTCGAATGGAGCTTTTACGGCAAACTTTTATCAAAAAATACCCTCAAAACTTCCTCAATAGGTAGATTATTCGATGCCGTAGCCTGTTTATTGGTCGGCATTGACAAAACCAGTTATGAAGGTGAAGCCGCGCTAAAATTAGAGGAATTGGCTGAAGGGTATTTTCATACCAATGGATTACAGACCACTGACTATTATTCTGTTGAAAGCATCAACCCTCTAGTAGTTCCTTCCAAAGAACTGGTCAATGCCATTGTGAAAGACCTGAGTACAGGCATTTCTAGGACCAAAATCGCGGCAAAATTTCATGTTACGTTAGTCAAAACAATAGAACATTTTGCTCAAGAAACGAACGTCCAAAAAATTGCTTTTAGCGGTGGTGTGTTCCAAAATTCGTTGCTGGTAGACCTGTGCCAAGCGCTGTTAGGAAATTCGTATGAGTTATATTTTCACCAACAATTTTCGCCCAACGATGAGTGTATCTCGTTTGGGCAAGTCGTTTTGAATTAAAATTATCCTTTGGCCACTCTTAATTTTTATTCCTATGTGTTTAGCAATTCCTGGCAAAATAAAATCCATTGAGCTTCAGTACGATGGTGCCGTCCGAATGGCCAAAGTGCTATTTGGAGGCATTACCAAAGAGGCCAGCTTAGAAATGGTGCCCGATGCCCAAGTGGGTGATTATGTATTGGTACACGTAGGCGTGGCCATCAGTATCGTGGACGAAGCTGAAGCTCAAAAAACATTTGAGTACTTGGAAGAAATCGGTGAAATTGATGAATTAGTCGAGTCTTCTCAACTAGACCGCCCCCAATCCCTTTGAGCCTTATGAAATACCTATCTGAATTTCGCGACCCTGAAGTGGTCGAACAATACATCGAAGAGCTACACAAGGTAACCACCCGCCCATGGACCATCATGGAAATATGCGGTGGCCAGACCCATAGTTTAGTTAAAAACGGCATTTTGAACCTACTTCCCAAACAAATTACGATGGTACACGGCCCAGGCTGTCCAGTCTGCGTCACACCGCTAAACCTCATCGACAAGGCATTGTACTTGGCCGAGAAAAAGGGAGTAATTTTGTGTTCTTTTGGGGATATGATTCGAGTGCCTGGCTCTACGCGTAGTTTGTTGGAAGCCAAAGCCAACGGGGCAGATGTTCGAATCTTGTATTCGCCCCTCGAAGCCGTTAAAATTGCGCAAGAGCATCCCGACCGACAAGTGGTATTTTTTGCTGTAGGTTTTGAAACCACCGCACCCGCCAACGCTCTTTCGGTACTTCATGCACGTCGGTTGGGTTTGACAAATTATTCCATTTTAGCCTCACATGTACTTGTTCCCCCAGCCATGGAAGCGGTTCTGAACGATGGAGAAGCCCAAATCCAAGGATTTTTGGCGGCAGGACACGTATGTACAATTATGGGACTTGACGAATACGAACCCATTGTTCAACACTACCAAATTCCGATGGTTGTCACAGGCTTCGAACCTGTAGATTTATTGCAAGGGATTTTGATGACGGTCAAGCAACTTGAAAAAGGAGAAGCAAAGCTTGAGAACCAATACAGTCGGGTCGTGAAAGCAGAAGGTAACCCCGAAGCACGGAAAGTAATTGAGCAAGTTTTTGAAGTATCCGACCGTGAATGGCGAGGGATTGGCAACATTCCCCTCAGTGGATGGGAAGTAAAAGAATCATTGGCCGAATTTGACGCCAACCGTAAGTTTTCGATTTCGATTGCCAAAGCGCCCGAATGTGCCGATTGTATTGCAGGACAAGTGTTGAAAGGCATCAAAAAACCCTATGAATGTTCCCAATTTGGGAAAGCCTGTACACCTATGAACCCATTGGGAGCTCCGATGGTATCGTCGGAAGGAGCGTGCGCTGCTTATTATCACTTTGCCGAAGCAGATGCGGTATAAAACATTAATCCGTATCTGTTAACCGTTCATTGTCCTTGTTTTGTAATGGCATACCACATTTTAGGGACTTGATAAGTCTTCATTGCAACAAAAGAAGTTTGATACATTCCCAAAATACGTTTTAATGATTACACTCGACTGCCCAATGCCCAAACTTGACTTTGACGTTATCACGCTTGGTCATGGAAGTGGTGGAATTTTAACCAACCAACTCCTCGAATCGGGAGTTTTCGATTTACTCAAAAACCCACTGCTCGACGAACACCACGACGGTGCCATGTTTGAGTGGTCGGGACGAACGGCCTTTTCAACCGACAGTTACGTCATTTCGCCCATTTTTTTCCCAGGTGGAAATATTGGCGAATTAGCAATCCACGGAACTGTCAATGACTTAGCTATGTGCGGTGCTATACCGCATTACCTGTCGTTGGGTTTTATTCTGGAAGAAGGCTTGACTATGGTGGAGTTTTGGGAGATTCTGGTTTCTATTCGGCGCGCTGCCGAAAAAGCTGGAGTAAGCATCGTGACGGGAGATACCAAAGTGGTAGAACGTGGCAAGGGTGATAAGATTTTTATCAATACGTCGGGAATCGGAAAAATCCACCCGCAAGCCCATATTTCTACCAAAAACATCCGAGTAGGCGATAAGATTATCGTCAGTGGTTCCATTGCCACCCACGGGATAGCCATTCTATCGGTTCGGGAAGGGCTGGAATTTGAAACAACCCTTACCAGCGATTCTGCTCCGTTAAACCACACCGTCAAAGCGATATTAGACGAATTTGGGACAGATATTCACCTCCTGAAAGACCCCACACGCGGAGGGGTAGCTACGGTGCTAAACGAAGTAGCACGCGATACGCAGCTAGGGATTAACTTATTTCAGCAACATATTCCAGTTTTGGATGAGGTGCGCGGAGCGTGCGAGTTGCTAGGACTTGACCCGCTTTATGTCGCCAACGAAGGTGTGTTTATGGCCTTTGCTCCTGCCGAAAAAGCCGAAGCAATTCTCCAAAAATTACGCACATTGGACTACGGGCAAGCTGCAGCCATCATTGGTGAGGTAACCGCCGAACACCCAAGGCAAGTGATTTTGCACAGCCGTATCGGTGGAAAACGAGTCGTGAACATGCTAGTGGGCGAGCAACTCCCCCGAATTTGTTAACCTCACCCAAACCTTATAGGTTTTTAAAACCTATAAGGTTTAAACGCTAACTACCATGAACTTAACTATTGATATTAACGACGCTACGGACGCTCCTCCCCCTCCCCTTTCTTCGTCGACAACCCGCACCACCTTTGCGGCTTCGTGGGCTGAAAAAAGGCCATTGGTAGAGCATGTAACCCTATTTCGCGGCGATGAAGGGAATCCACTGTTAGCACCGCGCGGGGTTTGGTCGATAGGAAATCGATTATTGATAGCTGACACGGGGCAAAATCGAATTTTCTGTTGGAATACCCTCCCTCAAACTGAATTTGCCCCCCCTGACCTAGTTCTGGGGCAGCTCGAAACCTCCCACACAGGCCGCAACGGCGGAAGCGTTGTTCATGCGGGCTCGTTGCAATACCCATCAGGGCTGTGGTCCGACGGTCAACGACTAGTCGTCGCCGATGCCTGGAACCATCGGGTGTTAATTTGGAACACCTTCCCCACTCAGCACGGACAAGTTGCGGATGTAGTCATCGGGCAACCTGATTTTGAGCAAAACCTTCCCAATCTTCGGGGCGTTGGGTCAACTCCATCAGCTCACTCTTTATACTGGCCTTATGGTGTTTTTTCCGACGGTCAGCACTTGTGGATTTGTGATACGGGCAACCGTCGGGTGTTGTTTTATGAACAATTTCCTACCACAAACTTTGCCGCTGCTGACGCCGTCATCGGGAAACCTGATTTTACAGAACGCGACTACGAAAACTACGAACCTATTTGGCCTTATTCGGTACGGGTCAATGCCCAAGGAGTACTCTCAATTGCTGACACGCAATATTATCGAAACCTTCTTTGGCACCGTTGGCAAGATGCCTTTACACAACCTGCCGATGTCATTATTGGTCAACCCGACTTTGATGCCAATGGCATGAATCAATTTAGCTTATTTCCCCAGCAAAACACCATGAGTTGGACCTACGACGCCTTTTTCTATCAAAATGGTTTGTTCGTGGCCGACACTGGAAATAGCCGTATCCTTTGGTTTGACACCATTCCTACCCAAAACGACACCCCTGCCGATAACCTCATTGGGCACGAAAATTTTCACACAGGCAGCGAAAACAGCAATACGCGTTTTGGCACCGACAAGCAGTTGTACTGGCCTTTTTCACTCTGCACCGTCGACAATCGCTTAGTAGTTGCTGATACGGGTAATCATCGTGTTCTTTTGTATCAACTCGCCACCCCTTAATCTACTTCCCCTCATGGAACTCGCCCCGTTACTTTTTGCCGTAGTTGTTGGATTTGCCCACTGTTTTGAAGCCGATCACCTAGTGGCTGTTAGCAGTATTGTAACTCGCCGCGACTCTACTCCCGCCGCCCTGAAAGACGGAGCTTTTTGGGGGTTGGGGCATACATCCACTATTTTACTGGTGGCGCTGGTGTACATGTTAGGTAAATTTGTCCTGAACGAAACCCTCTTTCACTATTTTGAAGCGGGAGTGGGCGTTATGCTGGTTGGACTGGGGATACATCGTCTTTTCAAACTGAAGTCGGACCTAACTCATCCTCACGTCCATGAACCTGCCTATGGTTTAGCCTACGGCGTGGGTCTTATGCACGGGTTGGCAGGAAGCGGTGGCTTATTGATTTCGGTACTTACTCAAATCAAGGAGCCCAGCAGCGCATTTGTATATTTGCTACTTTTTGGCATAGGGTCTGTTGTAGGTATGATGGTAGCAGCGGGAGCATTTAGTTTACCTTTTTCAAGCAAATTATTCCAAAACCGTTACATCATGCGTGGTTTGACGCTAATTTCAGCCGCTTTGTGCGTGGGTCTAGGCATTAAAATTATATGGGAAAATGTATCTTAAGTATTTTAAAAATTCAAAGTAGCCTCGCTAGAGACGCAATATTTGTAGCCTAAAATAGTAATGAGAGATATGCAGTACAACGAGGCTGATTTTGTCCAGTATGCGCTTCAGCAAATGGAGATTCCGATTCTTAACCGCAACGGAAAATATTTTGACCTCACAGGGGGATTTTCATTGGAGGTGGAAGGACGTGATTTATATCGCCTTTCCTTTGAGCAATGGGTGATTTCCCCCTTCGATGACATTGGTACACTTTGTCAGTTTATCAAATCCAACCTCGCACCTACTACCAATGAATAAATACGAAGTTTTTGTCATAGCCATGGCCGAAAGTGAATCTCAACGTGGCCACTATGTCCTTATTTTAGAAGAACCTATATCCAAACGACGCATTCCTATCATCGTCGGCACAAGCGAAGCCCAATCCATCGCCATCCATTTAGAGGGGCTGCAACCTGCTCGTCCTCTTACGCACGATTTATGCCAAACCATTATTCAACAGCTCGGTGCCAAAGCCAAGGAGGTTTCGATTTATCAAATTCAACAGGATATTTTTTACGCCAAATTAGTTCTTCAAAACATCTCAGGCATTATTGAGGTCGAAAGCCGCCCGTCGGATGCCATTGCCTTGGCGGTACGTATGCACTGCCCGTTGTACGTAAGCGACCAAGTGCTGGAAGAGGCTGGCTATTTGTTGGATGAAAAAGGAAGGGAAAAAAAATCATACGCCGAATACAGCTTGGAAGAATTGGAAGAACTTTTAACCAAAGTCATTGCCAAAGAAGACTACGAAAGCGCCGCACGGCTGCGCAGTGCCATCGAAAAGCGTAAACAAGCTTAAGCCTCGTACAACTTTAGCAATTTTATGGCTTCTTGCTCCCAGTTATAATGCGTTTTTATAGCTTCGCGCCCTTTTCTTCCCATTTCTCTGAGTGCCTCAGGATGTTCAATACACCAAATCATTTCCGTTGCTAACTCATTTGCATCATAGGGATTGACACAGAGTCCGCATTGATTATCAGCAACCACAGCTTTCAACAATGGCAAGTCAGACGTAATGACGGGTAAGGCTAACGCCATGTAATCAAACAATTTGGTCGGATACGAATCACTATAATCGCCGACGGGCTTTAACAGAGCTATGCCCGCTATTGCGTCGTGGGTAGATTCAAATGCCTTTTCTTGTGCCTGATACCCGTAAAAAATCAAGTTTTCTTTCACTTCTTCATACCCTTCCAACTGCGTAACCGCGGGTACTCGCAGCGGCCCAAATAGCCGTATACAAACCCTTGGGTACGTCTTTTTCACCAACCCTACTGCTTTCACCAACGTGTCGAACGCCCGTTCTACACTAATAACTCCTGCGTAAAAAAAGGTAGGCTGTGCTAAATTGGGCAGAGGCTCAGGCACTGAAATCCACTGAGTTGACGCAAAATTGTGTACCACCGCAAAGGGTTTGGACAATTGGCGGTATTCGTTCAAATACGCATCTTCAGTAAACACCAGTTTGAAGTGCTGACGCGCTTTTTGGTCAAAAAACTGAAAAAGACGCACCCAAAGCCATCCACGATTGTACGTTTTGATGGGTATTTTTTTGTACAAGTTTTCCTGTACCTCATAAATCACTTCGGCACCAAGCCACTGAAAAACAAAAGCTAATGGCAACAACTCCGCCACAAAAATATGAACAATGCGCGGCCGCATTCGTAAAAAATGAAATAGAATCAACGGATGTACCATCAATACCCGCTGCCATACTCGTTTATAAAATGGGAAGTAAGGGGGAAACAATCCTTTGGAAAGAAGCTGGTTGGGTAAAAGTACCAATACCTCGTACTTCTGCCGTAAACTTACCGCAATCTTTCCCACAATGCGAGGATCAGTAGCGGGATGAACCGTACTTAAAAGTAATACGCGCGGAAGCGAAGTGACGTCTTGCATCTTGCAAATATGCGTGAATCCGCCTATTTTTGAAAAAAGAACCTGTGTTAAACTAACCTATGATCAATGAATGCACTCACCAAAACCATCTTGGGGGTGGCTGCTGTAGCATCAACATTTCAAACACTTGCCCAGCCTTCACCTAAATTTCAACCACGTATGTCTTTACCCACCTCTGACAAAATTGTAGTTTATCAAATTTACACGCGCCTCTTTGGCAACCTAAAAACCACCAACAAATTTTACGGAAGTCGCGACGAAAATGGCGTCGGTAAATTCAACGACCTTACTGACAAAGCCCTTACCTCGCTCAAAAAATTTGGCATTTCACACGTTTGGTTTACGGGCGTCATCGAACACGCCACCATGACCGACTATTCGGCCTTTGGTATCCCAAAAGACAACCCATACGTCGTAAAAGGTATTGCAGGGTCGCCCTATGCCATCAAAGATTACTACGATGTCAATCCCGATTTGGCCGTTGATGTTCCGAATCGAATGAAGGAATTTGAAGCCCTTGTGGAGCGTTCACACAAGGCCAGTTTGAAAGTCATTATTGATTGCGTTCCCAACCACGTAGCCCGTGAATACCACTCGGATGCAAAACCCAAAGGAGTGAAAGATTTTGGAGAAGAAGACAACAAAAACGTTGCGTTCGACCCTCAGAACAACTTTTATTACCTCCCCAATCAGGCGTTTCAAGTACCCGACAATGTTCCCATTCCGCCAGGTGTTGAGGCATTTCCTTACGCCGAAAATCCAGCCAAAGCTACTGGAAACGACGTTTTTGCGGCAAAACCTAGCATCAATGATTGGTTCGAAACCATTAAATTGAACTATGGGGTTGATTACCTCAATGGCCGCCAAAAGCATTTTGACCCCATTCCAAGTACTTGGCTCAAAATGCGCGACATTTTGCTGTATTGGGCAGGCAAAGGTGTCGATGGTTTTCGGTGCGACATGGCCGAAATGGTGCCTTTTGAGTTTTGGGGATGGGTGATTCCTGAAGTAAAAAAAGTCTATCCAAATCAAATTTTCATTGCCGAAATCTACAATCCTGCCGAATACCACAATTATCTTTTCAACGGAAAATTTGACTACCTCTACGACAAAGTAGGTCTGTACGACTCGCTCCGCCGACTGATGGAAGGACACGGTCACACGGGCGACATCACGCGCGTGTGGCAAAACGAATCGGGGCATTTTAGCAATCGGATGCTTCGTTTCCTCGAAAATCACGACGAACAACGGATTGCGTCGAAGTATTTTGCCAAAAATCCGTTCTACGCCATTCCTGCCATGGTCGTTTCGGCGACGCTCCACACGGGGCCATTGATGCTTTATTTTGGCCAAGAAGTAGGGGTAACGCCTACCGTTGCCGAAGGTTTCTCGGGCGAAGATGGACGCACGACGATGTTTGACTACTGGGGCGTACCTGAATACCAAGCGTGGGTAAATGGTGGAAAATTTGATGGAGGAAAACTTTCCACCGAGCAAAAAACGCTCCGTGCCTTTTACCAAAACTTGTTGAAGTTGACAAACTCGTCGGATGCAGTTCAAAACGGGGCTTTCTACGATTTGCAATACGCCAACAACAACGGACAAGCGGCAGGCTACAACGATGCCAAAATGTACAGTTATTTGCGCCATACCGACAAACAAAAACTGCTCATCGTGTGCAACTTTGACTTACAGCACAGCGCCAAAACAACCGTCAACATTCCTGCCCACGCGTGGGAATCAATGGGGCTTTCGGCAACGGGTAAGTATACACTCAAGGAAATTTTTATGCACCCTGAAACCCTGTTGGTAGAAGCACCCAAAGGCGTTTCGGTAGATATGGCTCCCAACAGCGTCCGAATTTTTGAAATCAAAACAACGAAGTAAACGCGGCGAATGAGTCGCTAAACGTTGTAAATATTAACAATAGACTTGCTAAGTTTTGAAAACTTGGCAAGTCTATCTCCACTAACCTAGCTCTTGCTTCATTTTTAAATACACGCCATTCGTCCAACCAAAACCATCTTGGTTGGGGTATTCTCCGCCTTGCGCCGATAGTTCGTCGGTTTCGACGTTGTATTTCTCCATGAGTTTCCCCGTTTTTTGGTAGTACGCTTCGCAATTTTCCGTCCAATGTACCGCTACCTTATGGGCTATTTCGTTCAACCCATGCCTTTTTAAGCCACGGTAAGCCATCCATTGCAAAGGTGCCCACCCGTTGGGAGCATCCCACTGTTGGGGAGTTACTTTTAAGGTAGTCACCAACCCTCCTTGCTTCAAAAACTGTCCCTCTAACCGCTCTGCCACGCTCTCAGCCTGGGCTTGAGTGGCAACCCCGAAAAACAGCGGAAAAACTGCCGCCAATGTATAACTGGCCGAACGTTGGTCTTCTACCCAGTTGTAATCAAAATAAAAACGATGCGTTTCATCCCAACAAAACGCCTGAATCGCCGCAGTTCGTTGAGTGGCTCGTTGAGCCATTTCCTTAGCCTTGGCTTCCTCACTGTTGCAGCTATACGCACGTTCGAGCGACTGTTCCAAATATACCAAAAGGCAATTCAAATCAACGGGCAACAAGTCTGTGGTATGAATCGTCGACATGTGTTCGCCGTCTTTAAACCACCGACTGCTAAAATCCCATCCCGACTCCGCCGCCGCTCGAATATGCCGATAAACACAAGCGGGCGAGCTATTTTCTACTTCGTGCGCCAACTCAACATCTTCTTTGTAAGCTTCGGGACGCGGCAGGGCATTGTCGTCCCAATACCGATTGAGCACGCCACCGTTGGACAAACGTACACAACGGTAGCTAGCCTTTTTTTCAGCGTTTTCATCGCGCATCCAAAACTGGTATTCTTTTTCTAATTGGGGTAAATAATGTCCCCAAATGTCATCGCCTTTTTCTTCGGCCAACAACGCCACCATCAACGCAAAAAAAGGTGGCTGCGAGCGCCCAAGGTAATAGGTACGGTTGCCATTAGGGATAAAACCAATGGAATCAATCAGATACGCAAAATTATTGACCATGGCTTCTATCAAATCAATCCGCTTGGAGACTTGCAAGCCCAGCATGGTAAAGTAAGAATCCCAATAGTATATTTCTCGAAAACGCCCCCCTGGCACAACATAAGAGTTTGGCAAAGCAATCAGCGTCCCGCCTGTGTCTTGGGGTGGGCGCGTCAGGACCGTCCACAAATCCTCAATGTGTTGTCGGATGGGCTTGGAAGCATCATTGTAATACCCCGTAGGTTGCTCCGTAGGAAGGGCAAAATGGTCGGCGACAAAACTGGCCAAATCAAACGAAGGCCCTTGTTTCTTAGCCCGATAGACTTCCACCACCTGCTGAACCTGCTCCTTTGGCACTGCATCCATAAACGTTTTTGAATCCGCAAAGAGCGCACTTTGCTGTACATCTTCGTAGAGTTCCCCCAACGATTCGGCCAACAAAAAACCTGATTTTTGTGCTTCTGAAATAGTCATCTTACAACGTTATTTTTGGTATTTTCTAAAACCTCCCGAAAGTCCCAAACTTTCGACGACATTCGTCATTCAAACATTCGTCATTCTCAATGCCCCGCTTATATCGACCGAAATAGTTGAGTCTTACTCTAACCTGCCGAAAGTCCCAAACTTTCGAGAAGTCGATTCGACATTTGTCATTCAAACATTCGTCATTCTCAATGCCCTGCTCCTGCCCCGCTTATATCGACGGACGAATTTGAGCCTTGCAAACGGCTAAAGAAAAAGAGCGCGATAGTTAAAATTCCGATAGGGAGCAGTGAAAAATAAAAAGCGGTTTGACCACCGTAATGCTCAAACACATAACCAGTTATCAACGAACCCGTTGTCCCTCCCAAAGCCGAGAAAATCACAATCAACCCCGACATAATCCCGTGCTGTTTAACGGGTAACGAGCTCAAAATAAGTGAATTGATGGCAGGATAAATTGGGGCTAAAAACAACCCAATCATCGGAAAAATAAAGGCGGCAACAGGTGCATTACCCCAACCCGTAACGGCCGACGTATCCACACCTTCAGCCAGCGGGAGAGCGATAAGCACTAGCCCCGCCGAAATCACCAAACAGCCGATTAGAACGACCATCCAGTTGAGTTTCTTAAGCACAACCCCCGCTAAAAAACGCCCCAACGCCGTGGCAATCGCCAGCAAACTTGCCATTTGAATGCTCAATGCCGCAGGTAATTTTAGTACTTTATTGTTGAACGTAGGCAACCAACTCATAATGCTTTGTTCAATCAAAACGTAAGTAAACGCACAAATCACAAACACTAACACCAGCGGCAAAATGACCAAGCGAAACATTTCCGCAAAATCCTCAAACACAGGCTTATCGCTGTCTACTTTTAGCGATGATTCATCCAACGAAGTGGTGAGCAGCAGTAAAAATGCCACCAACGCAATCCCGCCGAGCATATAGTACACATTCAGCCAAGCCGTGGGCGTAGAATCATCCATAAAACTGGTAAAAATGAAATACCCCGTAAGAATCCCAATCATAAAGAAGGATTCAATAAAATTCATTAGGCTAATGTGCTCTTTTTTATCGGCCGTTACCAAACCAATCGTTCCGTACACCGACACCTTGATAAGCGCAAATCCTGCTCCCGCCACCGCAAACAGCAATTTTGTCATACCAAACGAATGAATCGAAGGCATTAAAAAACAAATCAGAGCATTGCCTCCCAACGCCACTAACATAGCCCGTTTGTATCCCAAACGGTTTATATACGACGCTACCACAAAAGAAACTGCCGCAATACTGAGGTCTTTGAACGCCTCCAGCACCGACGCCGACGTTTCTGACACTCCGTAGGTTCGTTGTACTTGTAAAATCACCGTCCCGACACTATTGAGCAAAATAGCAAAGACAAAATAATTTAGAAATATAGACAGCTTAACTTTCCAAAACGATTGCATTGAGAGAATTGGTTATGGTTTATGTAGGTTTACAACGAGACGCCACTAGAACGAAAATAGGTGGGAAAAAGGAAGGGGAGCGTGTTAAGGACGCCCCCCTTTCATCATAGGTGAGTGAGATAAAGCCTAGTCCAATTTTTTCACAACAAAATTCAACTTTATTTTGAAATAAAAATAGGCTTCTATTGTTGATTTTTTATCCTGTATTAAGAACTTTTTTCCTATTTTTACCAGAAATAGCTTAACACAGGTCATGAAAACCGAATACGAAATTGTTCAACCCGACGAAGGGAGTTCGTTCCGAATCATTCATAACGTCGTCTTACCTGAGCTTTTTCGGTGGCAATACCACTACCACCCCGAGTACGAAATCGTCAGTGTTTTTGGGGGTTCGGGGCGGCGGCACGTAGGAACGCACATTAGCCAGTACGAAGACGGCGATTTGGTATTTATCGGCCCCAACTTACCCCATTCGGGCTTTGGGCAGGAAGCGATTGGTACTCACGAAGAAATTGTGGTTCAACTCAAAGAGAATTTTTGGGGCGAACAGTTCCTCGAAATGCCCGAAATGACACCCATCCGTCAGTTGTTTGCGCGATCGAAGCAGGGTGTATGTTTTCACGGAGACACCAAAGTTCGTGTACAAAAACGGCTCAAAAAATTGCTGTCGTTGTCGCCGTTTGAGCGGCTGATGGAGTTGATTCAAATTCTTCACTTATTGGCGCATACCGAAGAGTATTCGCTGCTAAACATGGAAGGGTTGAAGCTCGAAATGAACTCAAAAGACGAAGCCCGCCTGAACCGCATCCTCAAGTACGTCGAAGAAAACTACCAAAAACCCGTTGACATTCAAGAAGTTGCTTCGGTGGCGCATCTAGCCGTGCCTTCATTTTGTCATTATTTCAAAAAAATGATGAACTTGACGTTCACCGACTTCATGAACCAATTTAGGGTCAACCAAGCCTGTCGGTTGCTGGCCACCAACAAAAGCATCACCGACGTAAGTTTTGAATGTGGATTTGGCAACATTGCTTATTTCAACCGCGTCTTCAAAGCCCACAAAAATCAAAGCCCTTCGGCGTACCGAAAAGCACTACTTCAATAGTAAATTATTGTACATTTGCTTCAGAAACTTCATCAATCATCCAAAAATCAACCGTTTCGACGGCCTTAACTTACATGCAAGACATTCTTAACGCCCTCCGCATCGCGGAATCTAATCATGGTATCAGTACGGGATTAGCCACTTGGGCGGGACAAGGCGAAGAAATCGCTTCGTACTCACCCGTTGATGGCAAACTTATTGGAAAAGTACAATCAGCAAATCGCCAAGACTACGACACCGTCGTGGGACAAGCCCAAGAAGCTTTTAAAACCTGGCGGCTTGTTCCTGCCCCAAAACGTGGCGAAATTGTGCGCCAAATGGGCGAACAGTTCAGAAAATACAAAACAGAATTAGGAACGCTCGTCAGCTATGAAATGGGGAAAAGCCTCCAAGAAGGACTTGGCGAAGTACAAGAAATCATCGATATCTGCGACTTTGCCGTGGGGCTTTCACGCCAATTGTACGGCCTGACGATGCACAGCGAACGCCCCGCCCACCGCATGTACGAGCAATGGCACCCAATCGGTATTGTCGGCATTATTTCGGCCTTCAATTTTCCCGTGGCCGTTTGGTCGTGGAATACCATGCTTGCGTGGGTCTGCGGTGACGTATGCGTGTGGAAACCTTCCGAAAAAACGCCTTTGACGGCCATCGCTTGTCAGCACATCATTCAGGAGGTATTGAAAGCCAACGACGTTCCCGAAGGAGTTTCGGGGCTGATTGTGGGTGGCCGTGAAGTGGGCGAATGGCTCTCGCACGACGAGCGTATTCCGCTCGTATCGGCGACGGGAAGCACGCGTATGGGCAAAGCCGTGGGACAAGCCGTGGGCGGTCGTTTGGGACGCAGTTTGTTGGAACTAGGCGGCAACAACGCCATCATTGTCTCACAACACGCCGACCTTCCGTTGGCCATTCCTGCGATTGTTTTTGGGGCAGTAGGCACCGCAGGGCAGCGCTGCACCTCCACTCGCCGCCTGATTATTCACGAAAGCATTTATGAAGACGTTAAGTATCAACTGGTTAAAGCCTATGGACAGCTTCGTATCGGAAATCCATTGGACGCTCATAACCACGTCGGGCCTTTGATTGACGAAGCCGCCGTCCAAAGTTACCAGTCGGCTGTAGCGCAAGTGGGAGCCTTGGGCGGGACGTTCGCCGTAGAACCTCACGTCTTAACGGGTGATGACTTCAGTTCGGGATGTTATGTAAAGCCGTGCGTTGCGGAAGTTGAAAACCATTGGCCCGTTGTCCAACACGAAACCTTTGCGCCAATTCTTTATTTGATAAAATACAAAACGCTCGACGAAGCCATTGCCCTACAAAACGGTGTTCCTCAGGGGCTTTCATCAGCTATTTTCACCTTGCACTTGCGCGAAGCCGAGCAGTTTTTGAGCCATGCGGGTTCGGATTGCGGCATTGCCAACGTCAACATCGGCACTTCGGGAGCAGAAATTGGGGGAGCTTTTGGAGGTGAAAAAGAAACGGGTGGTGGCCGCGAATCGGGTTCGGATGCGTGGAAAGCCTACATGCGCCGCCAAACCAATACCCTTAACTACGGCACAACTTTGCCCCTAGCCCAAGGAATCAAATTTGAACTTTAGGTTTCGATAATACAGTTTTCAAAACTTTCACACATGCAAAAACGGGCAGGATTTTAGGATTCTGCCCGTTTTTTGTGGGGGAAAAAAGTGTATTTTGAGTGTCAATCACGCCCAAACTAGGGGTCTATATTATTTCAAATAAAGCTAAAATGTGAAGTTCCAACGCGAGATTTTGTCGTCAAGATGATTGAAGATGTCTTGAGCTGAGGTTTAATAGTTACTCTTAAATTAGCCTAAAAAACAACCACAACGGCGGCCGTAGAATTAATTGTCAGCGGAGAGTTTCTTTTGGATACCCATGACGAAGTCAATCGTCACATTAGCGGCATCTGCTATCTCTTCAATTGATAACTTACCAATTTTTATCAACTTTTCGACAAATTTCCTTTTGGCTTTAACCACGAAGTAGTCATTTTCTTCATTCAAATATTTTGCTATACTTTCCATGATTTCATCTATTTTGAGGTCTAATTTACGTAGTTCCGCTAAGATTCGTAGCTGATTAATGTATTTTTTTAACGATAAATCGTTTTCAGTAGTTTCTTCAAGCCTATCAATTATTTTTTCGATGGCAATTTTAGGTTTATCCTCTCCAAAATTACTCAATACAGCAAAAACAACCTCTTCGGGTTTATCAGATTTCAAGAACAGCTGATAATCAACGGCTTTAATTGAGCGAAGTTGATACTCAAAATCAATACCTTTGCTTTTAAATTGAGTTATCATTTTGGGAATACCTTTTCCGAGGTAAATAACAAATTGCTCAACGTCAATTTTGTACTTCCTCAAAAGCATTGCTTTATATTCGAGCATACGATAAACCATTTCGGGCTCATCAGCCACTTGAAACTCAATCTGCAGCACGAAAGTATTACCTTGACTATCAGCTACTTTCTTCAGGACATCGGGTTTGCGTTCCTTAGTATGTTGAATATCATCAAGTAGTTCTTCCATAGAAACAGCCGTAATACCAAGTAAATTTTGCATGATACTCGATATTACAGCTTCGATGTTTTCTTTAAAAACCTTATCGTATTGGCTTGATTGGCGCGCAGCAGATTGTTGCTTTCTCTTTTTTGCTTCCATGAGACAAAATTACAAAAAGCAGTAGATTAAAATTTCCTATCTTGAAAGAACCCACTCAACTAGTCAACTAGCTATGAAGCCGCCAAACCAATACCCTCAACTACGGCACGACTTTGCCCCTAGCCCAAGGGATCAAATTTGAACTTTAGGTTTCGATAATACAGTTTTCAGAACTTTCACACATACAAGAGACGGGCGGGATTTTAGGGTTCTGCCCGTTTTTTGTGGGGGTAAAGAGTGTAGCCTAAACAAATTGGAGAACTAAGATAGAAAAAAGCGTAGAAGTTGCTCTAATAAAATTTCGCTGACCAAATCTGTATAACAAGTTATAAAAAAATAACAACCAGCAAGTTTTGCGTATTGGAAGTGTCTTTGAGTAAAGAAACTATTATATTTTTTAGTTTGGAAAATATAAAACTTTACTTGAAACGAATGTGACTAAATAAGCATAAATTGTACTCTCATTTAAACGGTAGAATTGATAAATTCTTTCATCGTTGTTTGCTCTTAAATACTCCTCTATCTCATCAACAAAATAATTTGCTTGCATTGATGTAAAAAAACTAAGGATAGCGTCAATAATTTGCAGCTGTGGATAACCTTCAGAATCTAAGAATATTAACCAATCAAAAACTTTTATAAAAGTATCAATGTGTTCATTTTGGTAGATTGGCAAAACTTTATTTGATTCTTCAATAGCGATTCGAATTCTGTAAGCAATTGTAAAGTTGTCTTTACTTGAAATAAGTATTCGTTCAGTTAACGTCACAGCAATAGCGTTTACAAGATTCCAACTAAAAGCACTGAGATAGTTAAAAACTAAATCTAATACGCTAATTTTCAAGCATTTACTCTTTTTTCTTAAAAGATCTCCCTCCTGAAAGTACTCTAATATCGGGTCGCTAAAATGCTTGAAATTTTCTTGGACTAAAACCCAAAGTGTTTGATAATTGCTTGAAACTTAGCACATCAACAAAATTAATTGTCAGCGGATAGTTTTTGTTGCTCGCTTAATACAAAATCAATAGAAACATCATTATAGTCTGCTATCTCGCCATTACTCAACTTACCTGCTTTTAATGCTTTAACAACGGCATTTCTTTTCTCCTCTAAACGTGCCTCCTGAATTTTTTTATTCTCATTTTTAAGCGCCAAAGCATTAGCTGAAAGTGTCATTTCATACGCTAATTTTTGCTCGGGTGTCATATTTCGTAAATCAACCTCCGAAATAGCTTTTTTGAGCCATTCTTCGTTCCAAAATTTAGGAAACTGCGATGCTTTGGTAACATTATGTAAGTTTTTCATCGTAAATAACAGTTTATCTAAATCGTTTTCAATTTCATTTTCTTGTTTTACAAACTTATCTAATTCTACTGTTACATCGGATAGGATTGAGATAAATCTGCCGTTGTCGTTTGCTATGTTCATACGGTGAAATTACACAAAATCAAGAATTTATGAAAGCAGCAAAAATAGAAGAAAAAGAGGTGATTTAGGGCTTCTAACTTTCGCAAACAGGTTGAACGCATTAAAAAAAGTAGCCTCAGCGAGGCTAAATCTTAGTAGAAAAAAAGGGCAAAGGCCCCCCAAAAGCCCCATCGGGGTGACATCTTTCACCAAACGTCGGCCGCCCCGATGGGGATTTTGGGGGGGGTAATTCATTTTTCTACTAAGATTTGGCTCCTCTGGAGCAATCAATAGCGACTCTATATTTTAATGCGTTCAACCTGTTTCGCAAATGAGATAATAGGCGAGAAATTGGTCTGAAAGGTTTAAAATAATAAACTTTTACTTATTTGCAGCGTTGGAGCTCACACAGACTAAACACTTCGCCAATTTGGCGTCGCCCAACCAAATTTGAGAACGTAAGATGGAAAAATATCTCTAATCGAATGTCACCGACCAAATTTGCATACCAAGTTCTGAAAAAAGAAAACGAAGAAAAAAATGTAATTTTGAGTAAAACTCATCTAAATACCACGCATTTAAAATATTAAAAACTAATTTTAGTTACATACAATCATGAAATTATTTAAAATACAAAGACAGGCTACTGAACTTAAATATTCACTGTAATTTACCATTAACTTGATTTTTGAAAATTCCTTTTTCAATTAGAATACGAATTGATGTAGATATAACCTTATTACTAACTAATAACCTCTCAGCAACTACTTTATGAATTCCTGTTTCCCATGGCTGTGGAGGCAGTTCACCTCTCACTTTCTCTAAAAACGTATCATCATATAAATACTTTTCTTGATACTCAAATGATGTATTTTCTGATTTTTTTGATTTGGGTTCAATAATATGTTCGTATGTGATTATTTTCCTTTTTTTTGCAGTTTTAAGTATTTCCTTGTAGCTATTAATTCTATTTGATGTACCTGATATTCTAAGATAAACTTCATTTTCAGAATGATATGAGATATCATCAACTATGTCAGTGAATGAACAAAACTCATCATAACTCCAAAATTCATAACTTTTATTAAAAAAAACATTTTTTTCTAAATCAAGAATTTGAATTTTAAAGTAACTTGTCTTTTCAATTTTTTTCTCTCTCGTACTAATAGTATTGTCACTAACTTTTTTTAATAATTTTTGATTGGCTTCATTAGCAAAAGACATAAAATCTTGAACACAATTCATTAGATAGGATTCATCTATACTAATATGATTTTTAGAGTAATTATATTTTTTCCTAAATGTATTATCTACTTTACCTAATCTATGAACTAATAAGTGCCTTCTATCATGGTATTCCTGCATTTTAAATTTACCTGGTTTTATATCTGCTAATTGAATACCAAAAGTTTTATTGTAGAATTTAATTACTTCTATAAAACCACCACTTGATAGTCCTCTTGTCTCTTTATTAATAATTTTCGCAAATAATTCAGATGGAGTTGATATGGATAATACTTCCGCCTGGTTGAACGCAATATTTTTATTATTATCTTTAAAAAAGTCTTTATTTATAACAAACGCATCTTTCACTAAATCAATTAGAAACACTTCTAATGCAGAAACAAGTCTAATAAATATAGTTTCGCAAAGGCTTTTTCTCAAAAACTCTCCATAACCATTGTTAATTGGAAATTTTTGATTATTTTTTATTAATAACCCATCTATCGTGACTTCATCAAATTTAATTTTATTTTTTTTCCTGTATATTAGTAATCCTTCTGTTTGTTCGTAAGCATAAATGGATGCGTTATAGAATTTTATTAAATCCTTGATATTGTATTTGAAATGTAGATGAGCCTTTGAGTATGTCACGTTCGTAATCTGTTTCCAACATATTATTTAACGAAATGCAACTTCATTACTAATTCCTAGTAATGAGCTACTTATCGTTAAGTAGTAATCGCTAGAGGTTTATCACTACTCTCAAAAGCAAGTTTTAAAAAATCTTACTCTCTTCCAACTAAAAAGAAAAATATTTTTTAAAAAAGCATAAAATTAAACGAAACGTTGATGAGCAGCCGTAACGTATCCTACTTGCCTTATAGATAGAAACCGTAATATTTAGGCTATTCGCAACGTCTAAAAGCCTTCCAATCCTCAGCACGAGGCGGAGCCTCGCGCTATCTGTTTTGCTACTATCTTTTTTCACTAGCCTAGCGGCGGGATTTGAGAATCCCGCTCACACGCGGGCGTCGCGTGCGTTGGGATTCTCAAATCCCAACGAGGGGTTGCTCACAACCCCGATGAAACTAGCGGTTTACTATTTCATCCGTCGGCTGAAAGTCTTTCAATCCTCAGCACGAGGCGGAGCCTCGCGCTATTCGTGTTTTTAATCGTAATGAAATCTACATTTTAGAATATGTATCTCTTCATTTTCGTACCTGTAAATTAAGCGATGCTCTTCATCAATTCTTCTTGACCAGAAACCAGAATACTTGTGTTTTAATGGTTCAGGTTTACCAATATCATCAAAAGGATTTCTTGCAATATCTTTCAAGAGTTCATTGATTCTTTTTAACTTCTTTTTATCTGTATTTTGCCAATAAACATAATCTTCCCAAGATTCATCCACAAAGACATATTTCATAGCTCAGTTAAGTCTTTGGCAAATGATTTACCATTTTTAAATTTTTCTATGGCAGAATCTAACCTACGTTCATTTTTTCGAGAAGATAATTCGTGACTAGTAGCCATCAGCGAATTGTATTCTTCTAAAGACATAATGACAATTCCCTCGTCTTTACCTCGATTAATGATTAATGTTTCAAAATTCTGGACTACCTTATCAAGGTAAGATTTGATATTTTTTCTAAAGTCGGAAATAGTTACCGTTATCATACTTTGTACCATTTGTTGTACAATATTATGTACATATTTTGTGTAATATAAGCAAAATATGAAAAAATCAGGCTATCTTTTTTCACTAGCCTAGCGGCGGGATTTGAGAATCCCGCACACACACATTCGTCGCGTGCGTTGGGATTCTCAAATCCCAACGAGGGGTTGCTCACAACCCCGATGAAACTAGCGGTTTACTGTTTCATCCGTCGGCTAGAAGTCTTTCAATCCTCAGCACAAGGCAAAACCTCGCGCTATCTGTACAAAACACTTAAACCAACCCTAAGGCACATATTTAATAGCAAGAAGGGTTTGAGAACCCTTGCGCACACCTTGCTCACATACGCGGGATTTGAGAATCCCGCTCACACATACATGCGTAAACCTCTCTCCAGCAGCCCAACACGTCCAACGGCATTTTCAATCTTCGGCCAACTCTTCGTCAACTTTTTTCAAAAGAGCTTTGGTTGACTTTTGGGTCATACGAAAGAATAGAATGGTTGTTTTTTTGTAAGTACTATTTGCCAGAAGCAAATTCCTTAACTTTCTCCCTCTCAGCGCTTTCGTTATTTCAAGGGGCGATACCCTATTCAATGAGTCGGCAACTACGGGAAAATAGATGGTCATTTCGGGAATAAGCTGCGTCATGGTATGGGTTTCATCTACTTTACACCATTCCACACAATTGGGAATAGTTGACGTATAGTGGTACAGAAAGAGGGTTTTTAAGGAATCGTTTTCAATTAAATTGGTGTGCGCCGATTGCTTTATTTCCTCGTAAGCGATTTGGTTTGGTTTAAACACTAGGTAACTCGCGGCATTGTCAATGTACTGCGTAAGGCTGTCCGTTATTTCTGAATCTTTTTGAAAATACACCAATTTGTCAATGTTGCGCACAAAACTATTGCCATATTTCATCATCAGTGTCAACTGCATTGTATCCTGCACAAGGTTGTTTCTCAAAACTGTCAAATGCTTTCGCATTGTTTCTTTGTCCTTTCTATTTTCCCGCCATTCATCGAAGAAAAATGAGATAGAAATACCAATAAAGATGACCAACACTTCCGAAATGTATTTTTCGAGGGCGTCTTTGAGGAATTGTTTTATTTTTTTGCCTTCCATCGTTCAAAAATCAGTTGCTTGCGAGAGTAAGTAACGAAAAATCCTGTTGATTTACCAAAAAAGAAAAAAATCTTTGCACTCGTTCGCGGCGGGATTTGAGAATCCCGCTCACGTAGGTGCGTTGGGATTCTCAAATCCCAACGAAAGGGTTGCTCACAACCCCAACCACATAGCACCGAACAAAGATAAACTTTGAATTTAATCAGTATAAGAGTAGCCTTGATTTCTCTGATGGAAGTATTTACCAATAAAAATAAACGGTAGATTATCCCATCTGTTTTTATGAACACCTTGCACATCAATGCTATTCTTGAAAAAATAAAATCGGCCAACGTTGCTGTCTATGGCGACTATTGCCTTGATTCTTACTGGATTATGGACACCCGCAACTCGGAGGTTTCCATCGAAACGGGGCTACAAGCACAGGCAGTTGAACGTCATTATTATACACCTGGTGGAGCGGGCAATGTCGTGGCCAATCTAGCAGCCCTTGGGCCTGCTTCTATCAAAGTAATTGGTGTTGTGGGCAATGACATTTTTGGTCGTGAATTAGCGATTCAACTGCAAACCCTCGGAGCAGATACCAGTTCCCTTTTTGTCCAAAAAGAAGATTTTCAAACGTATTCGTACCTCAAACGCTACGTAGAAGGTGTGGAAGAACCTCGCATCGACTTTGGGGTGTATAACCAGCGTTCGCTCGAAACCGATGAATTGATTTTATCCAGTATTCAATCTGCTTTGGAAAGCTGTGATGCCCTTATTTTCAACCAACAAGTGGTAGGAAGTATCACCAACGATAGTTTTATCGAAAAAGCCAACGCCCTTTTTGACCAATACAGCCACAAAATCATTTTAGTCGATTCTCGTCACTTCAACGAGCGTTTTTCAAACGTTTACCGAAAACTAAACGACGTCGAAGCCGCCCACCTCAATGGCGTAGAAGTTGAGCCTCGTACTACGCTTCCTCGCGCCGATGTCCTCAAGTACGGAAAAGCCCTTCACAGTTCATCACAAAAACCCGTTTTTGTCACTTGCGGGGCACGAGGCATTACGTCTTTTGACACCACAGGATTCAACGAAGTACCTGGGTTACAACTCACCAGCCGACTTGACACCGTGGGCGCAGGCGATACCGTCATTAGTGCCATTACGTTGTGTTTGTCAGTAGGCGTTAGTCCTGCCGAAGCTGCCGAATTTGCCAATTTTGCGGCGGGAGTTACGGTTCAAAAACTCTTTACCACAGGTACCGCCAATGCCGAAGAAATTTTGGCCATCAGCCAAGACCCGCACTACGCCTACCAAGTTGACTTGGCCGAAAACCCTCGCCAAGCCGTGTTTTTACCAGAAACAGAAATTGAACTTTGCGACGAGTCTATTTTAGACCGACTTGGACACATCAAATACGCCGTTTTTGACCACGATGGCACCATCAGCACCCTCCGCCACGGCTGGGAGGAAATCATGGAGCCTGTGATGATGAAGGCGATTTTGGGCGATTTTTATGACTCCGTTGATCAGGCAACGTACAACAAAGTGCTCCGCCAAGTCAAAGAATTTATCCACAAAACCACAGGTATTCAGACTATTTATCAAATGGAAGGGCTGGTCAACATGGTTCGGGAAGCGGGCTATGTGCCAGAAGACCAGATTTTGGATAAATTTGAATACAAACAAATCTACAACGATGCCCTGATGGAATTGGTGGACAAACGCGTAGCCAAGCTCCAAGCGGGTGAGTTGGATTGGCAGGATTATACCCTCAAGGGCGCAGTATCGTTTTTGCAAGAACTCAAAGCGCGCGGCGTCACCATGTACCTCGCCAGCGGTACCGACGTGGACGATGTTCGCAACGAAGCTACCGTGCTTGGCTACGCCGATTTGTTTGATGGAGGCATTTACGGCGCACTTCGTGAATACACAAAGTTCTCCAAAAAGATGATTATCGAACGCATCATCCGCGAAAATAACCTCAACGGAAACGAATTGGTCGTCTTAGGCGACGGCCCCGACGAAATCCGTGAAGGGCGTCGTTCGGGCGGAATTTCGGTGGGGATTGCCAGCAATGAAGTACAACGTTTTGGGTACAATCTCGATAAACGTCCTCGCCTCGTCAAAGCAGGAGCGCAGCTCATAATCCCCGATTTCTCGCAGTATCAAAAGCTTGTCAGTTTGCTCTTTAAAGAAGAAGAAATATCGGAAGCGGTGTAAAACTACCTCCTCAAACCTTATAGGTTTCAAAAACCTATAAGGTTTAGGTTTGAATTATCCCCAATTTTTCTTAGTACCAAAAATTAGCCAGTTTGCTCTTTAAAGAAGAAGAAATATCGGAAGCGGTGTAAAACTACCTCCTCAAACCTTATAGGTTTTTGAAACCTATAAGGTTTAGACAACAATTTGAAAATGAAGCACTTTTATACAACCTCTTTTTTGTTATTACTTACTTCCCTTCTTTGGTGGGGATGCGGTTCGTCGTCCAAAGAGCCTGTCGATTACGTTGACCCGTTCAACGGAACCGATTTCTTTGGCCATACCTTCCCTGGGGCAACGCTCCCCTACGGCATGGTGCAGCTCAGTCCCGACCACGACGTAAAAGGATGGACGTATGCCGCAGGATATACCTATGCCGATAGCTCTATCATTGGCTTTAGCCATACCCATTTCAGCGGGGTAGGAATGACGACGGGCGGAGACGTACTGTTGATGCCAATTGTGGGCGACAAAGTACAAACTTCGGCAGGGACGAAAGAAAACCCCGACGCAGGTTATCGCTCACGTTACGACAAAAAAGACGAAGTGGCCAAACCTGGTTACTATTCGGTTTTCCTCAAAGACCCCAAAGTAAAGGCCGAACTTACCGCCACCACCCGCGTAGGAGTACATCGCTATACGTTCCCCAAAGCACGAAAAGCGACCATTTTGATGGACATTGGTCACGAAATCGGAGGAAATGCTACGAGTGGGGATTCGTTTGTCAAAATGGTAAACGATTCTACCCTTGAAGGTTACAAAGACGCCAACGGTACAATGGTTTATTTTGTGGCAAAATTTAGCCGCCCATTTGAATACTACGGTACGTGGGACAACGACTACATTACCCCCGAATCGGCGGAAGGATATTGGCCTTACAAAACCGAAGAAAAAGGGCTCAATATTGGCTATTTTGTGGGCTATTCTACCAAAAGAGGCGACCAAGTGACCGTCAAAGTGGCGATTTCGCACGTGAGTGTGGAGGGCGCCCGTAAAAATTTACAAGCCGAAGTTCCTCACTGGGATTTTGACAAAGTAAAAAATGATGCCCGCACATCGTGGAACGAAGAGCTGAAAAAAGTCGCTGTCAAAACCAATGACGAGGCCCAAAAGGAAATTTTTTACACCGCCCTCTACCGCAGTTTATTGTCCCAATATACGGGGCAAGACGTCGATGGACAATACATGGGCATGGACCATAAAATCCATAAAGCACAGAATTACAGCTTTTTCACTTCATTTTCTTGTTGGGATACCTATCGCTCACAACATCCGTTGTTAGCCCTTGTTGCACCTCAGCACGTCAATGATTTTGTCAAATCCATTGGTGCCAAAACCCAAGAATTTGGCTGGCTGCCCGCCCAACATTTCCGTAATACCTACCGCCCTAGCATGGTAGGCGACCACCTGATTCCTGTCGTGGTGGACGCTTATTTTAAAGGCTACCGCGACTGGGACATTGAAGCGCTCTATACCGCCATGCGCCGCAAAGCCTTGGAGTCACCGCCCGCCAATATTCCTGCCAGCGCAGGCCGAGCTGGTTTGGCCGATTATATCCAACTTGGCTACGCTCCTTGCGACAGAACCACCGAATCGGTGCCTAACACCATGGAATTGGCCTACGACGACTGGTGTATTGCGCGGTTGGCCGAGGCGTTGGGCAAAAAAGACGATGCCGCTCTGTTTTACCGTCGCGCCCAAAATTACCGCAATGTCTATGATGCTAGTACTAAATTTATGCGTCCGCGCCGTGCCAATGGAGCTTGGTTAGAAGCATTAGGAAACAATCAACAAGCCATCGACTCCGTAGGTGAGCATCATTATTACCGCTATTTCGACCCGCTTTTGGTAGGTCGTCGTCCCAACCGCCATTATACCGAGTCAAACGCATGGCAATATTTGTGGTCGGTGCAACACGATGCCTCTGGACTGATAAAACTACTGGGTGGAAATCAAGCTTTTACCGAGCGTTTGGATACGTTTTTCAACATGGATGCGTCCATTACTCCGCCCAAATACGTCGGGGTTGTGGGCACCATTGGCCAATATGTTCACGGAAACCAGCCATCGCACCACGTAGCCTATTTGTATAATTACGCCGCTCAACCTTGGAAAACCCAATACTGGGTGCGCGAAGTACTCAAGCGTTTCTACCGCACAGGCCCCGCTGGTTTGTGTGGAAACGAAGACATGGGTTCGCTTTCTTCATGGTATTTAATGAGTAGCATGGGGCTCTATTCGGTGACGCCTGGAAGTTCACAATACGTCATCGCCAGTCCGCTGTTTGACGAAGTAAGTTTTGGGGTAAAAGATGGAAAAACGTTCAAAATCATTACCCACAACAATTCTGACAAAAACCGCTACATCCAATCGGCAACCCTCAATGGTAAACCTTTTGACCGTAGCTGGATTGACCACAGCGAAATCATGGCAGGTGGAGAATTGGTGTTTGAAATGGGTGACCAGCCCAACAAAACGTGGGCAACAAGTAAAACATCTGTGCCTTACTCTCAGAGTCTTTAGTTTCTTTTACCACATAGAAAAGTTTACTAAGGTGGCCTATGTGAAACTTACCTATGATAACTATAAGGCAAAACATACAACCAATACAATGAAAATCAACAAATTAACTTTTCTTTTAACTACCTCTCTACTTGCTATTGGAGCCCATGCCCAAGAGACCTACGCCGAAAAACTCGGCTGGCCCAAAGGCGCCAAAGTAGTGATTTTCCACGTTGATGACCCTGGGATGTCGTATTCATCCAATCAAGGCACCATCAAATCGGTGGAGCAAGGCGTTGCCACTTCGTGCAGCATCATGTTTCCGTGTGCGTGGTCGGCGAGTTTTGTCAATTATATCAAAAAAAATAATCCCAACTTAGACGCAGGGGTTCACCTTACCCTCACGTCTGAGTGGCGCGATTACCGCTGGACGCCACTGGCAGGCTTTCAAAATGTACCTAGTTTGGTTGACAATGAGGGTAATTTGTGGCATGAAGTAGCACAAGTGGTAAAAAATGGCACAGCCGACGACGTCGAAAAGGAAATACGCGCGCAAGTGGAGCGGGCATTACGCATGGGACTCAAACCCACCCACCTCGACTCGCACATGGGAACACTCTTTGCCCACCAACCTTTTTTGGAACGCTACATCAAAGTAGGGGCCGAGTACCAGATTCCTGTCATGTTTCCTGGCGGCAACAATAAGCTGTTAAAAGAATGCCTCAATTTGCCTGTGGTTAAAAAACTCAAAGCCGAAGGAAAATGGCAAGAAGGAATGAAACTTCCTGACCCTGAATTGACCAAATCATCGACAGCCGTAGGTCAAAAAATTTGGCAATTGGGACTTCCCGTTTTGGACGATTTACACACCGTCAGTGGCGATTGGAAACCTTCAACCCCCAATCCTTCGCCTGAAGAATGGGGGAAATACAAGGCCCAGCAGTTCATTGAAACCCTCAATGCCATGCAGCCTGGCTTGGCGATGTTCATCGTACACAGCAGCGACATCACCGATGCTTTCAAACACATCAGTGCTTCAGGTGGTTCGCGCTACGCCGATATGCTCTCGATGATGAGTCCTGAGTTAAAAGCTTACATTCAATCGAAAGGTATCATTCTTACTACTTGGCGCGAAGTGATGGAACGCCGTAAGAAAGTGAAATAACAAAAACCTATGAGGTTTTGATAACAGCGTTAAACAAACCTCATAGGTTTAAGAACCAATATCTATCAAACCTATGAGGTTTCGATTTATGCGGCAGACAAACCTCATAGGTTTTGTACCAATATCCATCAAACCTATGAGGTTTCGATTTATACGGCAGACAAACCTCATAGGTTTAAGAACTAATATCCCACAAACCTCATAGGTTTTGTACCTAAAATACGTTTTATCAATAAAAAAGCACGAATGAAACTCCGTTATTCTTTCTTCCTCTTTGCATTTATTTGCCTACTTCAAACCACCTTTGCCCAATCACCCATCGTTCAATCCACGTTGATTTTTCCTCCCCAAGAAAAACACGTCCACGGAAGTAGTCTTGTGGCGCTGCCCAACGGCGATTTTCTTTCGGTATGGTTTTATGGCAGCGGCGAACGTACCGCCGACGATGTAAAAATCATGGGCTCACGTCTCAAAAAAGGACAAACGAAATGGAGCGAGCCGTTTGAAATGGCCGATACTCCACTCCTCCCCGATTGTAACCCTGTCTTGTTTTTAAACCAAAAAGGTACGTTGTTTTTGGTATGGATTGCCGTACAAGCCAATCAATGGGAACAGTCAATTCTTCGGTTTAAAACCTCTACCGATTATAACGGCAACGGAGCGCCCGTTTGGAATTGGCAAGACAACATTTTGCTCAAGCCCGACGACCGTTTTGCCAAAGAAGTAGCCGAAAAATTCAAAAAACTACCCGAATACACCGCAGGATGGGCAGGCTATGCACCCAAATACGACAACATGATCATCGAAGCAGCCAAAGATGCCACCAAAAGAAGCATCGGGTGGATGACGCGTATCAAACCGCTGCAATTTGACAACGGACGCATTGTTTTGCCGCTTTATTCCGACGGCTATAATTTTTCGATGATGGCTATTTCGGACGATTTTGGCGCGACTTGGCGTCCCAGCCTTCCTTTGGTAGGTCGTGGGCCAATTCAGCCTGCTCTGGCAGTACGTAAAAACGGTAACCTCATCGCGTACCTCCGCGACAGCGGCGACGCCCCGACGCGCGTTCACGTAAGCGAATCGTCGGACAAAGGGGAATCGTGGACCGCTTCGGTCAAAAGTGATATTCCGAACACCGCAAGTGTCGAATTATTGAATCTACAGGATGGGCGATTAGCTTTTCTTGGCAACGACATCGAAGATGGCCGCTACCGTGTCAGCCTGTATCTTTCTGAGGATGAAGGCAAAACGTGGAAGTGGAAAACCCGCTTAGAAGACCACCTCCGCGACAAAGGTGGTTATTCGTATCCCTGCCTCATCCAAACTACCGACGGACTTTTACACATCACTTACTCTGCCCACGCCGACAATAAAAATAAGTCCATCAAATACGTAGTGGTGAATCCAAAAAGAATCAACTAAAGCATAAACAAAATGGGCTATGTAGGCGTCAATGTTCCTCATGAACGTTGGCCTTACACTAGTCCCATTTTACATATTTTCGCCAGTTGTGTTGTTCTTCAAATCCCAACACCTCACGAATTTTTCGATTGGAAAACAGCGCTTCGTGTTCTTCTAATTCGCGCGTGATGGGCACATTTGGGAAAAATCGCTCGGCTAGTTCTTTGCTCGGAATCACCGCACCATTATGGTCATTTCCCGCATTAAACACCTGGTAGCCAAGGCCATCTTTTTTTAAACACAAATCCACAATCTGTCCCAAATCCCGTGCATCTATGTAACAAAAAGCGTTACGTCGACGTACTTCGGGGTGGTTGAAATAATGAGGGAATAGTTCAGCGTATTCGTGCGGCTCAATCACATTTCCGATACGAAGAGCGTAAATATCAAATCCTGAGCGACGCTGAAAACTTCGCGCTGTTTTTTCATTTACCACCTTTGACAACCCGTAACTATCCATAGGATCAACGTCGTAATCTTCTTCCAATGGTAGCGAATGAGGGTCGGTTTGACCATCCGAAAAACAAATACCATACGTAGTCTCCGACGATGCAATGATAATCTTCTTGATACCTAATTTTACAGCCGCTTCAATCACGTTATAGGTTCCTATGGTATTGACCCGAAAAGTTTCATTATCAGGCTTGAGCAAAATGCGTGGGACGGCCGCAAAATGCACCACTGCATCAAATTTGGGAACTCCTGTACCCAATTCCAGTTCGTCAAACCCCGTGTAGGAAGTCATTGCATTGAACATTTGCCCCGAATCGGTAATATCGGCGGTTAGGTTAGCTACCCCAGGATGATGTAACGGTGTTAAATCTAGATTCAACACCTTATGTCCTTGATCGAGCAGATACGGAATGACGTGTTTCCCCGCTTTTCCTGAGCCTCCCGTAAATAATATTCGCATTGTCGTAATTGATTTGAGTAATATAAAAACTGTATTGATAGCAACCCCTAAGCTGGTGAAATGAACTAATTAACTTACAACCTACCACTTTTTCATAATCTTCACCAACTTCTTCGTAATTACCTCATAACCTGCGTCTGAGGGATGAAGGCCATCGTAGGTCATGGCCACTGATTCCAGCGGGTAAGGATATTCGTCGGTTTCGGGGTTGAACGGAACATCGATAAAATCGGGATACGAATAGTTTTTGTACTGTCCCGTTTGTGGGTCTTTTAGGCGTTTAAATTTCACCAATTTTGAATATGCCAATTTTTTCTCATGGTACAAATCCACGACGGGTAGCTTCTCCCGTTTCCCAATGGCCTTGATGGCATCCGCAAATTGCTCCAAATATTGCCCTTTTTTGTCTTTGTACGACCCGTAGGCATTGTTCTTAAAATTAGCGATATACACAAAATCCACGCGTTGAAGCGGCGTTATCAGAATGATTTTTGCGTCGGGATTGAGGCTCCGAAATTTGTTAATAATAATCCGAAACGAACCGTAGAGCGTTCCAAACCCCGTGTTGTTTTCGTAGTCAGCCATCGTCCCCACGGGGCGGCTTCCCCACCAATCGTTCGTTCCTAAAAAGACGGAATAAACGTCGGCTTTGACCAAATTAAGGCTTTCGATTTTTTCCGCAATACGCGCAGCCGTCCAGCCATTATATCCTTGATTAATATACTGAATATGAGGCAATTTCTCCGTCACCATTGTCATGTAGCCTTTGGTAATGCGGTTGCTCGTTTCATTTTGATGTTCGTTGAGGTAAGTAATCGAGTCTCCCAAAGCCACCCACGTCATTTTTTCGGGGGAAAAGCAGCAAAAGAGAAAAATCAATACGGGAGCAATGAGCCATTTTTTCATGTGTAGTGCGTTTAGTTATAAAAGCATCTTGGCCCTTTATTTTAACGCTAACCGCACCTAATTAGCAATATACCACTGGCAGCTAGAAGGCTAGCATTTATTGCTCCAGAGGAGCTACATCTTAGTAGAAAATGAATCAAATCCCCCAAAGCCCCTTTTTGTCTACTAAGATTTAGCCTCGCTGAGGCTTTTTTAAAAAAATATGTTTACCCTGCTTTTCTGTTTTATTGTACAAAAAATACACAGATTTAGAGTACTACGAGTAGCTTAGGTTTCAAAATTGAATCTCCAAAATAGCCCTTGAGAATTAAATCAAAGTATTCTAAAAGAAAGTTTCTGTTACACCAATATCCCATCTTATGAGAATACAGTTACTAGTTTTAAGTACATGGCTATGCTCTTTTGGTCTTCTGGCTCAAAAACCCAAACAGCCTATCCACCGAGACACGCCTTTTACGCAAGACTACGCCATCAAATATTATTTTAAAGACAGCGTTAAGCCGCTTCATGTTTTCACCGACCGCAATGGAACCATCAAAATCAGTACAAAAACGGGTTTATTCCAACCTCATGCGGGGCAGTTGCTCTACCCTGGGACACTGGAAAAAGATGTTTCTTATCGCCCCATTGCCGATAAAAAAATCGCGAACCTTTCGCTTTATCAGCAGCAGTTTGTTTTGATTGACAACAAATCGGTTTTGAGCGATGCGTGGGCGGGCAAGTTATTTCTCAAACATTCACTCCCCGACGCTCACCTCTTCGCAGGTGGTAGCAACTTTAATTTCCTCATTGCCAACGGCTCACAGTTAGAATACCTTCCCAAACAAGGAACAGGTTGGAAAGAAACAGGACTCGAAGGGCGCGTTTTGGACATCAAATACAACAACGGGCAGTTTTATGTATTGACTGACAAAGCGGTGTATTCGGTTGCGGAAGGTGCCAAAGCTGTGAAAAAAATCTATGCTGCCGATAACCTCACGGCATTGGAAGCCACCCTTGTCAAGCTCGTTGTAGGCACTAAAAATGGCTATTTAGAACTCGATAAAACGGGTAAAATCCTTACCCCACTTCAACAAAAACTCCCCAGCACCGACATTACGTGCATTACTGCCATTGGAAATCAACTTTGGTTTGGCTCGAGCGAGGGAGCTTTTTACCAAAAACCCGACGGGAAATTTAACTACTATGCTTCTGAACGTTGGCTGCCGTCCAACCAAGTGACGCATATCTCGCAAGGAGAAGATGGTTCTGTTTTGGTATTGACCGACAAAGGGCTTGGAAAAATTATTTTCACCCAAATGACGCTCCAAGAAAAAGCTAACCTCTACGAAAAACAAGTCCGTACTCGCCACATCCGGAACGGATTCAACGCTACCCTTGGGCGGATGAAAAACGGGGACTTGGCGACGGGTTCGATGCAAGATTCTGACAACGACGGCCTCTGGACTTCCATGTATTTGGGTGGGCAAATATTTCGTTACGCTGCCACCAAAGACCCGCAAGCGCTCCAAAACTGCCGCGAATCTCTTGATGCAATGGAACGTCTGTACGACATCAATAAAATCCCAGGTTTTCCTTCGCGTTCGTTCGAACGTCGCGGCTATAAATACGACAGCCAACCTTGGCGCCGCGCCGATGACCCCGAGTGGGATTGGAAATCGACCACTAGTAGCGACGAAGTAATTGGACACATTTTTGCGTTTGGTGCCATGGCTGAGTTGATGGACGACAAAGGCCTCAAATCACGCTCCATTGCGTTGATTGATACGTTGATGAGTCACATCATCAAAAATGATATGTATTTGGTGGACTGGGATGGAAAACCTACCCTTTGGGGTAAATGGAATCCGTCGTACGTCAACTCCTTTCCGACCAACGTGGGAGATAGAAAACTCAATTCGTCCAATATTGTAGCCATGCTTCAAACGGCTTATCATTTTACCAAAAAAGAAAAATATAAAAAGAAAGCCTTTGAGCTCATGACCAAACATGGGTACTACGAAAACCTCATGCGACCCATGAAAATCATCGGTCAAGCGCCCGACAATTCCGATGATTGGAGTAAGAAATTATCAGGCGACTGGAACCATTCGGACGACGAAATGTACTACATGGGTTACTGGGGGTTGTACCGCTATGCCTTTAATGATACCCTCAAAGTCAATTTCAAAAAGGCGATTGTCGACCACTGGCAATTTGAGCGCCCCGAGAAAGATGGACTTTGGAATATCCTGACGGCTATGACAGGCATCCAAGATTTTGACTTGGAAGAAGCCGTTTGGTACTTGCAAGAATACCCGTTGGATATGATTGACTGGGCCGTAAAAAACAGTCACCGTAAAGACATTGAGCTACTCCCACCCAATTTTATTGAACAGACCACCAAGGAGGTTCTTCCCCCCGACGAGCTACCAATTATTCGTCACAACAACAGCCGTTTTACATTAGACAAAAACGGTCGAGGAAGCTCAGAGTTGAGTGCAGGCGATATTTGGTTGCTTCCTTACTGGGCAGGCAGATATTTAGGGGTAATTAAAAACCCTACTATAAAAAACATAAAGTAAGACTTGTTCAAGCAAGCAAAAAACGGGTATTGATAGACAGTACCCGTTTTTTTATATCCTATTATCACACAATAAGCATCTATTTTCTTCACGCTATCCTACATTTAAACCTCTAAAAACAAGCCAAAAATTTACGTATATTAATTTACGTTCAACTGTCTTTTGCTCTAACAACCTCAAAAATCAAAGTTTCAAGCATTTTCATGTACTATTTAGGCTACTTTATGTACAAAAACAACCTATTCGTCAACTTTAGTGTTACGGATTTTAAAAAAAACATTCAGGTATCTAATTTTGGTGCCTAATAACAATACCACCAAGTTTACCCTACTCTCTTAATTTGTGCAATTGATTAATGACCCTATTCTGACTCAATGGCAACTACCCGTTGGTACACTTGAATCTATTGCTTCTTATTTTCGAGAAGAGTCGATTCACGAGGGAGATTATTTTATTCGAGAAGGAAACAACTCGGCTAAAATTGGCTATGTATTAACGGGTCAGCTGAAAACATTTTACCGACGTGGCGACGAAGAAATAATTCGCTATTTTTCTTTACCGTCTCATTGGATAGGGCACTTTGAAAGCTTTGAATACCAAAAACAAACGCCTCAGTCGATTTGTGCAGTAACTGACACCCAGCTACTGACCATCACGACATCGGCTTTTAATACCCTAATTAACACTTTACCCCTTTGGAAAACTATTTGGGAGACAATTAAAACAAGCGTCGAAACACAGCGAGCCCATGCGTTCAAACACCTTGCCAACGAGCGCGAGCGGTATTTGACCTTTATCGAAACTCACCCTGATTTGGCCCTTAATTTGTCTCCCGAAGAAATTGCTCAGTACTTAGTTATCTCACATCAACGGTTATTGGAACTCTTATGCGAAATGATTTTTGTACCTAAAACACCACAACAATGACTAAAGCTGAATTAATAACGCGTATCTACCGAAAAACCGATTGTAGTAAAATGGAAGTAGAGGCAGCCCTTGAAGCCATGTTTTCGGTCATCAAAGACTCGCTGAGTGATGGAGAGATTATTTACATCCGAGGTTTTGGTAATTTTCAAAATAAACACCGTGCTAAACGTATCGCACGCAATGTAAAACGTAATACCCTCGTCGAAGTAGACGCCCATCAGTATCCGACTTTCAAACCTTCTAAAATTTTTATTGAAGAGGTAAAAAACAGTCTACTTGAGCCTTCTGCATAACATTTAGCAAGGCGGTGAGCGTTATCACCGCCCTTTTTTATTGGCTTCGACTAATCAAAAATCCGTCGATGTGTTTTCGAGTAATTTGCCCACGGTATTGATCACCAATTGGAATAATTTCTCCTGTAGTAAGTACGACATCGTTTTTAGTAATTGCCTGAATAGCAGAACGGTGAACTAAATATGAACGATGCACGCGCAAAAAAACATCACTTCGTAATTGTTCTTCCATTTTCGAAATGGAGACGATAGGATTATATGAGAAATTAGTTGTAACAATTTGTAAGTAATTTTCCTGCGCTTTCATGTAACGCACATCTTTGTACGCAATTTGTATGTAATTAGAATTTTCTCGCACAAAGAAATAAGGTTCAATCGGATTACTCTCGGAGGGGCTAACAAAACGCTCCTTCGCTTTTTCAATTCCTTTCAAAAAACGCTCTAAATCAAGCGGTTTTAGCATAAAATCTACTGGCGATACTTCGTAGCAGTCTAGAGCATAATCTCGGTGGGCTGTCACAAAAATAACCAATGGACGATGTCGAATACTTTTTACAAAGCTAAGACCTGACATTTCTGGCATTTCGATGTCGCAAATCAATAAGTCAATTTCATGTTCGCTCATTTTTGCATAAGCGTCCATAGCTGAGCCACACACACCAACAAGTTCTAAATTTGGGTGCATCTGCACAAACTTGCTAATGACTTTCTGCCAGCTCACATCATCATCAATAACTAACGTGTTGATTTTCATAACTGTTTTATACTCCAATACGGAATCTAATTTGCATTGGTTGTTTTTTTAAGAGGTAAGTTTTTCGGTCTACTGTAAGTTGACGTAAAACTATAAAATTGTTTAAAATGAACGAAATATAAAGTTTAGGTTTCGTATATTTTTTTAAAAATTATCATTATTTGAAACAAAAAGAGCTCTATCACCTAACATCGGGATAAAGCTCTTTTCAACCTAAGCCTAAAATTTACAACCCCTATTAAGCTTTCTTAGGCTTTGAGATGAGTAACATTCCAATAAACACAATAGCTCCGTTTAGCATAAGACGTTCAAAACCAATCTTATACCCCCCAAACCACGCTTCCGAATTTTGATTCAGCACATACGTAATAATAGGCCCCACTACACACACGATAGGAGTAAGCTTATCAACAACCGACCGTTTGGTGTATAGCCCAAAAGCAAAAAGGCCTAGCAATGGGCCATAGGTATATCCTGCAATATCAAAAATGGCCGTAATCACTTCTTTGCTATTGACCTGATTGAATAACACAATGACTACGTAAAACAACAGCGAGAAGCCAATGTGTACCCAGTGCTTGATACGGGCACGCTCTTCCTCTGGCTTATTGGCGACGTTCATAAAATCAATACAAAACGAAGTTGTCAAAGCAGTAAGCGCTGAGTCAGAGCTAGCATAAGTAGCCGCCGTTATACCAATTAAAAACGTAATGGCAACCACAACTCCTGCCGTCCCTTCATTAAGACCAAAATGATTTAAAGCCAACATCGAATACAGTTCGTCGGTGCGCTCAGGCACGGGAATATTTTTTGCTTGAGCATAAAAATACAAAAGAACGCCAAGACTCATAAACATCAGATTGACAAACGTAAGCGTAATCGTAAACCAAAACATATTTTTTTGCGCCTCACCGACGTTTTTACACGTTAGGTTTTTCTGCATCAAATCTTGGTCCATTCCAGTCATTGTAATGGCAATAAACGCCCCCGACAAAAATTGCTTCCAGAAATACTTGCTGTCTTTGGGATCGTCAAAAAAGAAAATTCGCGAATATTCACTATCAGCTACTGCCGAAATCATCCCACCAAACGAGAAGTTGAGCTCTTTTGACACCAAATAAATCGTCAGAGCAACGGCCGTAATCAAAAACGTAGTCTGAAGGGTATCTGTAATAATAATTGTTTTTACCCCACCTTTAAAAGTATACACCCAAATGAGCGCAATCGTAATTAGTACTGAGACTTCAAATGGAATCCCCAATCCGTTGTACATCGCCAATTGAAGTACTTGAGCAGCCACGTATAACCGCACTGCTGACCCCAACGTACGAGAAAGAAGAAAAAATGCCGAACCCGTTTTGTAAGCCCAAAAACCAAAGCGCTGCTCCAGATAAGTATAAATAGAAACCAAATTTAATCGATAATAGAGAGGCATCAGTACACTACCTATGAACAGGTACCCCAAAATATACCCCAAAACTACCTGGAAATACGAAAATTGGATTTTTCCAACAGCTCCAGGTACTGAAATAAATGTTACCCCCGACAATGATGTACCAATCATCGCAAAAGCTACTAAGTACCAAGGCGATTGTTTATTTGCCGTAAAAAATGTGTTAGTATCAGCCCCTTTGGAGGTGTAAATCGAAACAGCGATTAAGACCGCAAAATAGACAATGAGAATGGTGAGAGCTACATAAGGACTCATGAGTTGGAACAAATAAGGTTAGAATGTGTTTATAGAAAAAAGACAAATTGTTTTTTTCTGAGAAATGCTTTTTGAAAGGAAAGGCTATTTTATGCCGCTTTATATCCTTCAAAATCAAACAATTCACAAAAAAGAAAGGCAATGACTTGCAAAAGCGACCTTCGTACCTTTTGCAAACCTATACGAATTTTCGTAAATTTGTTATATCCATTCAATAACTATACAAATCTTTTGCACATGCAACTGTTTGAAATGCCCGATGTCGATGTTGTCGAAGAGGTAGAACAAAAGGTAGTAGAAACTGACCTTTACAGCCTAGTAGTTTTCAACGATGACATAAACACGTTTGACTGGGTCATCGAAACCCTCATGGATGTTTGTGATCATACCCCCGAACAAGCAGAGCAGTGCACCATCATCATTCATTATAAAGGCAAGTGCCGCGTAAAAAATGGTTCGTGGGAAGAGCTTGTTCCATTGCGTCAAGAGATTTGCCGCCGTGGTATTTCGGCAGAGATACTTTCGTAACTCTGCCTATTCAGTTCTTTCATTTAAGCACTTTCTCCAAACAATGCTTTCAATTCGGTAGCATCAGCAGGGTTCATACGCCCTGCCAGCACCAATCGCAACTGTCGACGCCGTAAGGCACTTTGGTAAAATGCTCTTTCTTCCTCCGTTTCAGCAATGACAGGTGCTACTTCGATAGGTCGGCCGCTCTGGTCTACTGCTACAAAGGTATAAAAAGCCGAATTGGTATGAACAGCCGCTTCTCCTGCTGAAATATTTTGAGCACTTACTTTGATATGAACCTCCATTGATGACGTAAACGCCCGCGTTACTTGTGCTTCAAACGTGACAATGTTTCCTAATTTGATGGGTTCAGCAAATGAAACATTATCAACCGAGGCCGTCACCACCGTTCGATGCGCATGTTTTTGGGCAGCAATCGCGGCACAAATATCCATCCAGTGTAGCAATCGCCCCCCCATCAGGTTATTCAGAGTATTGGTATCGTTGGGCAATACCATTTCGGTCATGATTGTGTGTGATTCGCAGGCTTTTTTAGGAGCTGGCATAAGTTAGTGTATCGAAGTTAGAATGTTGATTTGTCCGACAAAATTAATTCTAAACTCCCAATCCGCAACCCTTCGAACCATTTCTGGAGACAGACTGTTACTTTTACAATCTAACATACGAGAATTATGAATCAATTCATGGTAGAAATTATCCTCCCTGACGAAATGACGGAGGAATTTATTGCAAAAATCCCTCGCCAACGACTTGTTATCAATCAATTGATGGAGAAGGGTAAAATCACCTCATATTCCTTGTCGTCTGATCGTACTAAACTTTGGTGCGTTATCAAGGCAGAGTCAGAATTCGATGTTTTGGAAATCATTTCTGAGTTCCCTCTCATTGATTTTATGCAACCCACTGTTTCGGAATTGATGTTTAACAATACAGCGACTGCGGTAAAACTCCCCATGTTTTCGCTCAATTAGGCGAAAGATGTGTACCTTTGGGAAAAACTTCAGCCGTGAATCCATCCGAAATTTATACCCAACGCCAAGCCATTTTTTTTGAACAAACCGAAGTAATTCAACGCCATTACAACCAACTTTCCACCGCTCGGCTCATTATTTTTGCACTAACAGCTTTCGCGGTGTGGTGGTTTTCAAAAACCAATCTTAATCTCGCCATTGGGTTTGGAGCAGCAGGTTTGGTTGTTTTTGCACAAATTCTTAGAAAGCATCAACAAACGTCGCGTCGTTTACACCTTCATCGAATCCTTACCCAACTCAATAAGGAAGAAAATGCGCGGTTGTCGTTGACTTTTTTACGGCCCGAAACAGGCGAAAGTTTTGCCCCTAATCAACACGCGTACGCTTACGATTTAGACCTATTTGGAAAGCATTCGCTGTTTCGGCTTCTCAACCGAGCCCACACACAGCTGGGCATGAAAACACTAGCTCACTGGCTCCTGCAACCTGCCGACCCCATTGAGATTACAGTACGCCAATTGGCCATTGCAGAACTTTCTCCCCTGCTTGACTGGCGACAAGAGTTTGAAGCGACGGCTGCTCTCGAAAAGCACATTTCACAACCAATCGACTTTTTATTGCATTGGCTCAAAGCTGGAGAAAACGAAGCTATTCTCCGCTGGAAACACCTACGCTGGCTACCTATTGTCACCTTTGCAGGCATTGCGGGGGCATTTCTTGGGTTTATCCCTTGGCTATTAGTGGTAGTGGTGTTACTCTTTCACGGATTTATTTTAAGTAAGCTCAATCTCTCGGTAAAAGCGTACGCCGAGCAATCGGAGGCGATTGTTGGTACGTTGAATGCTTACGCAGCTTTGTTTGAAAAAATTGAAAACCAATCTTTTGAAGCTGCCAAACTACGTCAACTTAAAAGCCAACTGACGGCAGGCACTTCGGCCTCTCGCAGTATCAAACAACTAGCAAAGATGACCGAAAACCTCAACTTTCGGCTCAATCCTTACTTTATGCTTTTTGTTGGCCTTCCCTCTTTGTGGGATTTGCAATGGATGACTCGTTTGGAACAATGGAAAAAACAACACCGCGATGACCTCGGGCGCTGGTTTCAAGTCTTGGGGCAGTTTGAAGCCTTGAGTAGTTTGGCAGGTTTTGCTTATTCTAATCCATCTTATCCTTTTGCGGATATTTCGGCCGAATCATTTCACCTCAAAGCTCAGCAGGTAGGGCACCCGCTTATTCCTGCTGACAAACGCGTCTGCAATCGTTTTGAATTGAATGGTTTGGGTCAAACGGCAATTATTACAGGCTCAAACATGTCGGGCAAAAGTACGTTTTTACGAACGATAGGGGTCAATACCATTTTGGCCTTGGCGGGTTCGGTCGTATGCGCTGAGCACTTTTCGTGCGCGATATTGCAAGTGTTTACAAGTATGCGAACGCAAGATTCGTTGGAAGAAAATACCTCCTCGTTTTATGCCGAGTTGAAACGCCTCCAGTCTTTACTCAAGCTCTCAGAATCCTCTCCCATCCCTATTTTTTACTTTTTGGATGAAATCTTAAAAGGTACCAACTCCGTAGACCGCCACAAAGGAGCCGAGGCACTTATTCGACAACTACACGTTCAAAAAGCGTCAGGTTTTGTTTCGACCCACGACCTTGAACTGGGCGAAATTGCCAACGATGGCGCTTTTGCCCACAACTACAGTTTTTATTCTACGTTTTCTGAGGGCAAATTACATTTTGACTACCAATTAAAAGAAGGGGTTTGCCGTGAGTTCAACGCCACCGCTCTCATGCGGCAAATTGGCATTGAGATTCCGTAATACTTGTGGATTGAGTTTAATACAACTTAGCTAGGAACGTCCCCAAACCCAACGTTTAAGCGCCTCAATCGCTCCAATGATTGGGTGGTTAGCTAGCTTCTTACCTACTTTTTCGCCTCCAAAACGAGTAAGGGAAGCCCTTTTTTGCCTTAGTAAACTGTTTTTTCACTAAAGGGCTTTCCTCCTAATGACCCACCAACCTGACCATTTACTCCAAGTACGCAACCTATCAAAGTCGTTTATAGGCGTGAAAGCCCTCGACAATGTGCAGCTCGACCTCAAAAAAGGCGAAGTCCACGCCATCATGGGGGAAAATGGAGCGGGGAAGTCTACTTTTATGAAAATTCTGATTGGGTTACTTACCCCCGACTCAGGTGAAATTTGGCTGGAAGGTCATTCCCTAAAAAACGTCGACGTCAATGAAACCCTCAAACGCGGCATTTCAATGATTCACCAAGAAATGCTCGTGGTCCCCGAACTGACCGTCGCGCAAAATATCTTTTTGGGTCGCGAGAAAACTAGCTGGCTTCCCTATTGGCTCGACGACGCCCAAACCAACTCCCAAGCAGAAGAAATTTTACAGAGAATGGGTGTGCCCATTTCTCCCACCACCCTTCTCAAAAACCTAAGTGTAGCCGAAATGCAGATGGTCGAAATCGCCAAAGCCATTTCTAATAACGCAAAGGTGATTATTATGGACGAACCCACGTCGGCTATTTCGGACAAAGAAGTAGCGATGTTGTTTAAGATTATCAAAGACCTCCAGCAACAAGGCGTCGGAATTTTATACATTTCGCACAAAATGGACGAAATATTCAAGATTTCGGACACCATAACGGTCCTACGCGACGGGCAGTACATAGATACCAAGGCGGCTTCGGAGTTGGATACTCCAACGCTTATTTCGATGATGGTAGGTCGCGAAATCACCAATCTCTTCCCTGACATTGCGCCCTCTAGTGATGAAGTCGTTCTTTCCGTCAAAAACCTTACTCGTTCGGGAGTATTCGACGACATTTCGTTTGAAGTTCGTAAAGGCGAAGTGCTAGGGCTGTCGGGACTCATGGGCGCAGGCAGAACCGAAGTAGCACGAGCTATTTTTGGACTAGACCGCTACGACAGTGGCGAAATTTACTTTCATGGCCAAAGTGTCCACATCAACTCACCCGCCGAAGCCATCGCGTTAGGCATTGGGTACGTGAGTGAAGACCGCAAAGGACTTGGGTTTATCCCTGCGCTATCTATTCAGGAAAACATTACCCTTGCTAGTTTATCCAAACACGCCAAAAGCGGCTGGGTACAAACCCAAAGCGAGCAAACCATAGCGACACAAATGATGCAAAATCTACGGATAAAAGCGACGGGCGCAAATCAAAAAGTAAGTAATCTTAGCGGAGGCAACCAACAAAAAGTTGTCATTGCCAAAGTCCTTCAAGCCCGTCCTGAAGTAATCATCTTGGATGAACCCACACGCGGCATTGACATCGGCGCAAAATTTGAAATTTATAAACTTATCCACGAACTGAGCGCCCAAGGCATTACGGTCATTATGATTTCTTCCGAACTACCAGAAATCCTAGGCTTGAGTCACCGAATCCTAGTCTTGTCGCAAGGAAGGCAAACGGCATTGCTTACCAGGGACGAAGCTACGCAAGATGTGATTATGAAATATGCTATGCCATAGTGAGAACCAAAGGGCGAGGGATGTAGATAGCTCCTTCGTCGGTATGACAAACGTCGGGATAACAGAGGGCGGATGACATGAATATGAAATAAGAAACCAGAAAAAAATGAATACACTTTTAACTCGTTCAAAAAACATTGGTCAGTACGGAATTTTAGCTGCCTTTGTGGTGATATGTTTAGCGTTAGCGGTCATCAATCCCCAATTTATGACGGTTTCCAACTGGACTATTATCGTTACCCAAGTTTCCATCAATGCGCTCTTAGCCTTTGGTGTAACCTTCGTCATTATCACGGGCGGAATCGACCTTTCGTTAGGGTCCATTGTTGCCGTCACTGGCGTTGTTGCCGCCTCGTTGGCCCACCCCGATACCTATCCCGTCATTGTTCCCATTGGCGTTGGGCTGCTTGCAGGAGTGGCTATGGGTGCCCTCAACGGGTTAGTCATTACCAAAAGTAAAGTGCCTCCTTTCATCGTCACCCTCGGGATGATGACCATCGGGCGCGGTTTGGCCTTAATTTTGAGCAAAGGTCGCCCCATCTCCAACCTGTCAGATTCGTTTAATTTCATCGGAGGTGGTAGCGTGTTGGGTATCCCTTTTCCTATTCTGTTGTTGGTTGTTTTTTTCGTGATTTGTACAATTATCCTCAAAAAAACGGTTTTAGGGCGCTATATCTACGCCGTAGGTGGCAACGAACAAGCCGCTAACGCATCAGGGATTCGTGTCAATAAAGTCAAAATGGCAGTGTATACGTTGTGCGGTGGACTAGCAGGTTTGGCAGGGATTCTCCTCACTGCTCGCATTACCACAGGTCAACCCAACGCAGGTGCAGGTTTTGAGCTTGATGCCATTGCGGCGGCAATTATTGGGGGAACTAGCACATCGGGAGGAACTGGTACGATGACGGGTACGCTCATTGGGGCGCTTCTTATTGGGGTGATTAGCAATGGCCTCGACCTCCTCAACGTCACTTCTTATTACCAACAAGTGGTCATGGGTGCCATTATCATTGGCGCCGTGGTACTTGACAGTTGGAATCAGAAGAAATAGTTTAAAGTTGAGGGTTTTTATTTTATCCACCTTTGGTATAGAGTGGCTGTTCATTGCTCCAGAGGAGCTAAATCTTCGTAGAAAAATAAATCATATCCACCCCAAAGCCCTTTTTTCTACTAAGATTTAGCCTCGCTGAGGCTACTTTTTTTAATGCGTTTAACCTGTGGATTTAAAAAGCTTCGGGCATAGTAAAATAATTGTTCTTCATTACATAAATTGACATAAAAAGACAATGAAACGTACATTAATTGGTTCGGCGCTTTGCGCATTACTATTGGTAGGTTGCGGCCAAGGAAACAGCGACAATAAAGGAGCCAATGGCGGTAAAAAAATCACGATTGGCGTAACGATGCTCAGCATGCAAAACGAGTTTATCGTGAAAGTAAGCGATGAAATCGAGAAAAAAGCCCAAGAAATGGGCGTTGAGCTTATCGTGGTTGACGCTGAGCGCTCGGCCTTGAAGCAAGTAGAGCAAGTAGAAAGCTTTATTGCCCAAAAAGTGGATGCCATCATCATGAATCCTTGTGAGGTAGAGGCCAGTTCTCCTGCCGTGACCAAGGCATTGACGGCTAAAATACCCATCATTAATGTCAACTCCGAAACAAGCGCCGCCCCTACTGCTTTTGTAGGCTCAGACGACGTAGAGTCGGCACGAATTGCAATGAATTATATTGCGGAGCAACTCGGCGGGAAAGGAAATATCCTAATGATGCACGGCTACATGGGACAAGCCGCCCAAATCAAACGTGAACAAGGTGCCCGTGAGATTTTGCAAAAGAACCCTAATCTAAAACTACTCGCCCACCAAACAGCCGAATGGGATCGCGCCAAAGCGATGTCGCTCATGGAAAACTGGATTCAATCGTACGGCTCCAATATCAACGCAGTTTTTGCCCAAAACGACGAAATGGGCATGGGAGCAGTAAATGCTCTTACGGCCGCAGACCTTAAAGACAAAGTCATTGTGGTAAGTATTGACGCGATTCCTGACGCACTTCAAGCCGTAAAAAAAGGGACACTCAATGCCACCGTGTTTCAGGATGCCCAACAACAAGGTGCCAATGCCCTCGAAACTGCCGTAAAGGTTGTAAAAGGGGAAAAATTCGAGAAACAGACGTTGATTCCTTTTCTACTTGTCACACAAAAAAACGTAGATACGTACTTAAAGTAGTACAGTAAGAGAAATATTTTTTAAAAACAAAATCACATTTTTTCAATCATTAGAATTAACAACAAAACCACAAACCTCTAATAAACAGAGCCTTAAACAACATCTAAAAAGGGATTAACCATGCAAAATCGGTTAATCCCTTTTTTTTATGGTACTAATACAGGATTGCATAGGATAGTTCTCTCAGCCCGTCAAACCATATTTGTATAATGTCAGGGATTTATAGAATTATTTAAAGCCTTGATACCGTTCTATTTATTTATAAACTCTTAATTAATTAATCCATGCAAAGGAAGTTTATCCTACACCAAGGTAGAGCTCTGTTGTGTTCATTCGTGACTGCCTTAGTTCTATTCTTCGCCTCCACCTCATTTGCCCAACAAGCTATCAAGGGTAAAGTAACTGCCAAAGATGGCGAAACGCTCGTCGGGGTAAACGTCGCCATCAAGGGGACAACCCGCGGAACGACGACCGACGCCGACGGTAACTACAAAATCGACGTAAACAGTGGAGCTACGTTGGTATTTAGTTACATTGGTTACTTGACCAAGGAAGCCGCAGTTGGTTCTCAGTCTACCATCAACATCGTTCTCGATGCCAATGACAAGACTCTCAACGAAATAGTTGTTGTGGGGTATGGTAGTCAAGTAAAGAAAGAAGTAACGGGGGCTGTCCAAACCATTACTTCAAAAGAAATTAAGGACATCCCTGTATCTCAAATTACTCAAAAACTGCAAGGTCAAGTAGCTGGGGTACAAATCAACCAAACAACTGGTAAACCTGGACAAGGAATGTCGGTTCGTATTCGTGGACAGTTGTCGGTATCAGCTGGTAGTGATCCACTTTACGTAGTCGATGGCTTTCCAATCACAGGTAGTATCGGCGCCATCAACCCTGATGAAATCGAAGACATCTCTATCTTGAAAGATGCCTCTTCTACTTCATTGTACGGTTCACGTGCTGCCAACGGGGTTGTACTTATTACAACTAAACGTGGCAAAAGCGGTCAAACAAACGTAAGCTTTACTTCGTACGTTGGGGTACAAAAAGTACCAGAACGCGGACGCATCAAAATGTTGAATGCAGAAGAATTTGCTCAATTTAAAAAAGAATACTACGAAGACGCAGGTCAGGCGGTTCCTGTAGAATTCCAAAACCCATCTCAGTACCGAGATAAAAACAACGACTGGTACGGCGCATTGCTTCGTACAGCCCCAATCCAAAGCTACAACTTAACCCTTACTTCAAACAAAGAGCGTGTAAACACTGCGGTTGTAGCAGGTTACTTCCAACAAGATGGGGTTGTTTTGAACAACACGTATAAGCGTTATTCTGTACGTTTGAATACCGACTATGCTATTTCTGACAAAGTAAAAGTTGGTTTCAACTTAGCTCCACAGTACGTGTTTGACAATACTCCTCGTACAGACGGTGACCGTGGTACTGGTATCCTTTTCAACGCGCTTCACACGTGGCCTATCATGCCTATTTATGATGCAAACGGTGAGCTTACTAAATTTAACCAGTTGCCAGGAAGTACAGGAAACATCTTTGCTTATCCTAACTGGGTAAGAGCTGCCAACGAACTTGTCAACGAAACTCGCAACATCAACGTATTGACGAACGCCTATTTGCAATACGAGCCCATCAAAGGATTGGTATTGAAGTCGACTTTCAACGCAGAATTGTTGAACTCTAAGTTCTTCTTCTTCAACCCATCGACGGCAACTAGTGCCATCAACGTACCTATTCCAACGACCGCGGTTTCGATTCGTCAAAGCACAGATAACCTTACATGGTTGAACGAAAACCTTATCACGTATACCAAAAGTATCAACGACCACCACTTCGAGTTGTTGGGAGGTTTTACAAACCAACGTTTCCGTCAAGAAAGCACACGCGTACAAGCTGATACCTATGCTGACGACCGCCTACCAACAATCCAAGGAGCACTTAACGTAAACCGCGGCGGTACTACAAGCGGCGTTAACGAATGGGCTTTGACTTCGTACCTTTCACGTTTGACTTACAACTACAAAGGAAGATACTTATTTACTGCTGCGATTCGTAGCGATGGTTCTTCTCGTTTCGGTGCCAACAACCGTTGGGGTACGTTCCCATCAGCATCATTAGGTTGGTTGATTTCGGACGAAGAATTTATGAAGAATATTTCTAAAATTTCGTTTGCTAAATTGAGAGCTAGCTACGGTGTAATCGGTAACAACAACATCGGTAACTATACTTCGTACGCGCTTGTCAACAACACCGTAAACGGAGTATTTGGAAACACAGTAGCAACGGGTGCCGTGGTAACTTCATTGGCAAACCCTAACTTAGGTTGGGAAACAACAAAACAAATTGACTTAGGTTTGGATTTAGGTTTTATCAATGACCGCATCCAATTTGTATACGACTTCTATACAAAACGTACCACAAACCTTTTGTATAGTGTTCAAATCGCTCAAGAATCAGGCTTTACTAACTTCAACGACAACATCGGTGAGATTAAGTTCTGGGGACATGAATTTGCGTTGAACACTCGTAATACTACTGGTAAACTAAAGTGGACAACAAATGCTAACATTTCGTTTAACCGCAACAAAGTGATTGCGCTTGCCGATGGTATCGACCGCGTTTACGGAACATTCCACATCACTCAAGTAGGTCAACCTTTCGGTCAGTTCTATGGAATGCAAAAAATTGGTTTGTACAAAAACGCAGAAGACGTGAAGAACTCACCTATTATCCCAGGTCGTTCGGCTCCAGGTACTATCAAATTTGCTGACTTGAACGGTGACGGAGTAATCACAAACGGTGGTGATAAAGACGACCGTACCATCATCGGTAATCCGTTCCCTAAATTCACGTATGGTATCACAAACAACTTACAATACGGCGACTGGGATTTCTCAATCGTAGGTTCGGGTTCACAAGGCAACCAGCTTTTGGTTCGTCACTTGTACAGTACAGCTAACTTGGACGGTGTATTTAACTTAGTTGAAGGCGTTAAATACCGTTGGCGTTCAGAATCAAACCCTGGTAAAGGAGTATTTGGTACAACAGTAGGTGGTGGTAACTACACAGGTATTGAGCGTGACTGGATGAGTAGCCACTTTATCCAAGACGCATCGTTCTTCACGATCAAGAACATTACCTTGGGTTATAACATCAACCGTCCTAACAAGTTGTTCCGCTCGGCACGCGTTTATGCCTCGGCTCAACAAGTGTATGTATTCACCAAATATACGGGTGGTCCTAACCCAGAGACAAGTGCACAAGGTGATGGTAACGGAGACGGTGGTAACTTAAGCCAAGGTATCGACTTGTCTAACTACCCTGTTCCACGTACGTTCACACTTGGCGTAAACCTCAACTTCTAAGCCACAGGTTGACCATCCATTCCAAACCACTTTTGATTTTACACAAATGAAAAAAATAATAATAACAGCATTTCTATTAAGTTTCGGACTGACGAGCTGCAAGGAAGACTTCTTGACCGTCGTACCAGAAACTGCGTTAAGTTCTGCGACCTTCTTTACCAAAGAAGCAGACTTTATTCAGGCAGTAAACGCCACTTACGTTCCTTTGAGAGCCATCTACAACGACCGCCACTGGATTTTGGCCGAGATGCACTCAGACAATACATACTACGCCCGTAACATTCTCTTCGGAGCGGTAGATGGGACAGAAAACGTAGCTGACTTTGCCGTACCTACTGCCAACGGAGTAACGGCCAACGATAACGTGCTTCAACACTATCGTCTCGACTATCAAATCATTGCCCGGGCCAACCAAATCTTAGCAGTGATTGACAAAGTAGATTTCAACGCTGATTCTAAAAATAACCTCAAAGGTCAAGCGTTGTTTTTGCGTGCTTTCGCCTATTTTCAGTTAGTTCAATTGTTTGGTAAAGTACCAATGCACCTTACCCCTGTTTCTAACCGTGAAGAAGCTGCTTCACCTTTGGCAACTACGGAACAATTATACGCGCAAATTGAAAAAGATGCCACAGATGCTTCTAAGTTACTCTTTAATAAAGCAAAACAAGAAGCAGGTCGCGTTACTTCAGGTACGGCCAAAACACTTCTTGCGAACCTTTATTTGATTCAGAAAAAATGGAGCAACGCCGAAGCCATCGCCAAAGAAGTAATTACAAACGATGGTTATAAATTAATGCCTGACTACAACGACGCCTTTAGCACAACTACTGGTAACAAAAACAACGCAGAGTCTGTGTTTGAGGTTCAGTACTTAGAAGGTTCGGCTGGTTACAATGGTAACTTTATTTACCGCATCGTTCCTACGCCAATTACAGCGGCTGAATTGCAACCAATTACTGGAACGTCAAACCCACAATCACTTTCAGGAGAGAACAACAACATTCCTACTCCCGATATGATTGCGGCCTATGAAACTGGTGACAAACGTAAAGATATATCGGTTGGTTACGTTACGTTGAGCCAAAGTTTGCGGGACAATAAGGTGTATCCTTACATCAAGAAGTTTGCTCGCCCACACTCACAGCACAACAACACTGGTCAGAACATCCCAGTGTACCGCTATGCCGAAGTATTGTTGTTTATGGCAGAAGCTTTGAACGAACAAGGCAAAACGGCCGAAGCCGCTACTTACCTCAACCAAGTACGTACGCGTGCTGGACTTGCAGCTACTACTGCTACTTCACAAGCTGATATGCGTGAAGCTATCTTCAAGGAGCGCCGTGTTGAACTTGCCTTTGAAAACAAAAGATGGTTTGACTTAGTAAGAACTGGGCGTGCCAAGGCTGTTATCACAGCGTATGGTGCCAAAGTAAAAGCCAATCCATTGGATTATTATTTCCCTAAAGGCGCCGTACCTCCACCAAACGCTTTCACAGTGTTGGATGACTACTACGGATTGCCAGCAGTAGAATCGGCTCTTACACCACATTTCTAAACATTGCCTTCGAGCCGATTGCCGCAGTCGGCTCGAAGTTTTTTTGGATTCTTTGAGTACAACATGGCCTATTTTTCAAATAATAAGGTAAAATCACAGGAGTAACTTCCTTTTATTTTACGACTACACACCCACACATTATTGCGTTGATTTTAAATCTGTATCCATATTCCTATCTCCTATGTTCACTAAACACCGCTCTTTCCGCGCATTTCTAGGGGCTTCCGCCCTATTTACTTTAGCGGCGTCGTTTACTATCCTCAACAAAACAGAACCTGCAGTTAACGGCCGCGACAACCCAAAGGTAGAGAAGCTACGTCTTCAACCTGGGTTTAAGGCCGAACACTTGTATAGTCCTTCTGAAAACAAGCAAGGTTCATGGGTAGCAATGACGTTCGACAACAAAGGTCGTTTGATTACGTCAGACCAATACGGTACACTTTACCGTTTGGAACTTCCTCCTCTTGGGACGACAGGAGCGCCCAAAGTAGAACCCCTAAAAATTGGAAAGGGTGCTGCTATTGACACCGTTGGAATGGGGTATGCCAACGGGCTGTTGTATGCGTTCAATAGCTTGTACGTCATGATCAACAACAGTAAAAACAACAAAACTTTCAATCGTAGAAGTGGTTTGTATCGTTTGCAAGATACTGACAATGACGACCAATACGACAAGCTTACCTTGCTAAAAGAGCTTGCTGGCGATGGCGAACACGGCCCTCACAGCATTATCTTGTCGCCTGATAAACAATCGCTTTATGTCATTTCAGGAAACCATACCGACGTTCCTAAAATGGACGCGTATCGTTTGCCTGCGACTTGGCAAGAAGATAACCTTTTCCCGCTTATCAAAGACCCACGCGGCCACGCCAACGACCGTATGGCACCAGGTGGCTGGATTGCTAACGTTGACCCTGAAGGTAAAAATTGGGAGTTGATTAGTGCAGGTTATCGTAACGCCTTTGACATGGCTTTCAACGAAGTAGGTGATTTATTTGTGTATGATGCTGATATGGAATGGGATTTTGGTTTACCTTGGTACCGCCCAACCCGTATTTGCCACGCTACTAGCGCTACTGAATTTGGTTGGAGAACTGGTAACAGCAAGTGGTCAGCTACTTGGCCTGACAACATGCCTGCACTTATGAACATCGGACAAGGATCACCAACGAACCTTGTTTATTTGAGAGATGCCAAATTCCCTGCCAAATACAAGAAAACTTTGTTGGCCTTCGACTGGAGCTTTGGGATCATGCACGCCATTCACCTCAAACCATCTGGCTCTACTTACACAGGCGAACACGAAGAATTTATCTCGGGTATTCCACTTCCACTTACGGATGGTGTGGTTGGCCCAGACGGTGCCTTGTACTTTATGACAGGAGGACGCCGTCTTGAGTCAGATTTGTACCGTGTTTCTTACACAGGTTCAGAAAGTACTGCCTCACCTGCTCCAACAGCTCTTACAAAAGAAAACGAGCTTCGTCGTAGCTTGGAGAAATTCCACGGCGAGCCAAACGCAAAAGCAGTGGCAACGGCTTGGCCTTACTTGAAACACCCCGATCGTTTCATTCGTTATGCAGCACGCTTGGCCGTTGAGCACCAACCAGTTGCTGAATGGCAAGACAAGGCTGTGAGCGAAAAAGACCCAATCACGTCTATCAACGCCATCATCGCGCTTGCTCGTCAAAACAAAACTGAGTTAAAAGGTGCCATGCTTAACTCATTATTAAGTATCAACTTCAAGTCGTTGACTGAGCCTCAGCAAATTGATTTATTGCGTGCCTACGAGTTAGTGTTCTTGCGCACAGGAGCTCCCGATGCGGCTACAGGTTCAAAAATTGCCGCAGCGTTGAATCCATATTTCCCAGCTAATGCTAACAGCTCTGACCTAAACCGTCAATTAAGCAAAATTCTGATTTACTTAGAAGCTCCAGGTGTAATCCCTAAAACATTGGCCTTGTTGGAAGCCAAAGAACAACCTACGAACCTTACCGCAGGTGGTGAAACGGCAACCGCATCGGCTGAGTTGATCATGCGTAACCCCCAATACGGTTTGGACATTGCTGACATGTTGAAAAGTATGCCTCCTGCCCAGCAGACGTACTATGCAACTATGCTTAGTTTAGCGAAAAAAGGATGGACTCCTGAGCTGCATGAGCGTTATTTCAAGTGGTTCTACAAAGCATTTAGCTTTAAAGGTGGACGTAGCTACGTTGGTTTTATCGACCGTGCTCGTAAACTAGCGTTGAAAAACGTACCAGAAGGTAAAACGGCTTACTACGACAAGCTTTCAGGTGGTGAGTTATTGACCAAAAATGGCAATGACCTTACCAAAGTAACCTATCCAAAAGGCCCAGGTCGCCAGTGGAAACTCGACAATTCTGTGGCAGCAGTAGAGGGTAAATTGGCAGGCCGTAACTTTGAAAACGGTAAAAATATGTACGAAGCCATCACTTGTAACCGTTGCCACAGTATGCGCGGAGAAGGTGGAAGTATCGGACCAGATTTGACACAATTGGGCACACGTTTCTCTACCAAAGATATGTTAGAGGCGATTATCGACCCAAGTAAGAGTATTTCTGATCAATACGCGGCTACGCATTTTACCCTCAAAAACGGGGAATCAATCGTAGGTCGTTTGACCAATGAAGATGCTACAGCTTACTACGTGTCGCAAAACCCGTATGAGCCTGAGAAGACAATGAAATTGCTCAAGAAAAACGTCGCTTCGCACAAATATTCGCCAGTTTCTATCATGTTTGGAAACTTGATCAATAGCTTGAACGAAGAAGAATTGAAAGATTTGATGGCGTACTTGATGGCGGGTGGAAACGAGAAAAACGCTGTTTTCACTCCAAAGTCAGGTGACAAGTAACTCTGACAACTATCCACATCAAAAAGGGAGGCCACGCGGCCTCCCTTTTCTTTTATACTATTTCCCCAACTCCTGCTCCCAATGCGTAGGAAGGCCATCGAGGCTAATCAAATTCTTTTCTCCCACGTATTCACGCAGCCCTTCTTCACCTTTTTTCTCAGCCCAATCGAAGTGAATCGAACGCTCACCCACGTAGTCAAACAATGGAATGCCAAACCCGCAAGAGGTTTGCACCAAGTTGATTTCGGCAATGATGAGCTGACGCGTACTTGGAAAAGTCATAAAATGAGGTGCGTACTTTTCCCATTCAGGCGTGTGAGGTAACACTACTTTTCCGCGACCGTAGAAGCGCAAAATATTGGGCGTTTTATCGAACGAGCAAAACATGAACGTAATTCGTCCGTTTTCGAGGGTATGGGCCGACGTTTCGTTTCCGCTCCCAATCAAGTCCATGTATCCCACCTCGGTGTCGGATAGGATTCTGAAACTATCCACTCCCTTTGGCGAAAGGTTGACGTGGCCTTCCGTACTACTCGGAGCCGTAGCCACAAAAAATAGATGCTGTTTATCGACAAACGCCCGGTGCGCTTCTTCGATTTTTGGATAAAACTTTCCCACGCTGTTATTTTTTTACAATTGGTAAACGGATTTGTGACGGATACAAGGGCGAATGGTGAATTTGGTTATGCGCCACTACTCCTTGTTTCTCATCATAATTATTACCACCCGTATTCAAATTTCGTTCAAAACGAGGGAAATTACTGCTCGAAACTTCAATCCGAATGCTGTGGCCTGGCGCAAAATAGTTAGACGTGGACATGGGGCTGAGGGTCAGTTTATAAACTTTGCCTTTTTCCATCATCACTTCCTTGTCAAACCCTTCGCGGTAACGCGCGCGCAAAATCGTTTCGTCCAAATTATACGCTTTACCGTCAGGATATACATCCAAGATTTTCACCGTAAAATCAGTATCCTTCGCGTCCGACGACACGTACAATGTCGTTTCAATCGAACCCGTCACTTCTACGCCGTCTTTGAACGGTTCGGTGGTATAGACCAAAATATCATTCCGCGATTCCATTTGGTGCTGGTCAAACGAACCACCCTGAACGGCATTGCCCGTGCAGCACACGTTGCCCCCGTACGAAGGCACTGGATACGCGGGGTCGTAGGTGAATGAATCCATTTTATCGTCTTTGGTCAATGGCTGAGTCGTCAATTTTCCGTCGCCGTGTAGGCTGTTGGCGCGGCCACCGCTGTTCAAATAATAAGTCGTCATTTCAGCATTGGCAGGCGGCCAAGTCTCCGACGATTGCCATTTGTTCGACCCCATGGTGTAATACTTAACGCGCGGTGTTTTTTCCGCAAAACCATTGGCTTCTCCTTTCAAGTGTAGGTCAAACCAACCGTACGTCATGCTGTCGTAATCAAGGCGCGCATCGCCCACGCTACGTTCGCCCACCACGGTATTTTCGGTTGCCCGTTTGTACGCACAGTGAAGCGTAGGCGCAATCACTAAAAACTGATTATCAGCAACTTGTTTGTTTTTGGCATTTTTGCGAACGTGGTTAAACAACGCCAAATTGGGACTCGACGACACATCGTACCACGACACAAACCAATAACTTGGCTTATTGAACGGCATGTTATCGTGATACAGTCCTCCCTTAAACCACTCAGGGTCATTGGGTTTGCGGCGAATCATCTTTTCGTACACCCCGTCTTGTCCGTTTACATTTTTGATAATGTCCGTCACGGGCAAATGGCGTAAGGCTTTCGACCAATCGACGGGAGGCATTTCGGTTGCCAAATCGAAGTAGCGCGATACGCGTACGAGTTGCTCTTGGGTAGCATTTTTGGGAAATTCGGGGCGAATGACATCGTTTTGAGTGCCATACAACCAAGCCGTGAACAACATTTGTTGCGCTCCGCCGCGGTACCAGTTGCCCTGTTCCCAAAACTCCCCTACTTTACCTACGCCAGCCCCGTATCCCTGCGGAATCATGGCCGCGTGCGCGGGGTGATCGAGAGAGGCCACAGCCATTTGCCATTCTGCCGTTGACGAGCAACCAAGCGTCCCGATTTTGCCGTTGCTCCACGGCTGTTTCGACATCCACTCAAAGGCATCGTACCCGTCCGTCAACGGCGTGCCTAAAATATCCCATGTCCCTTCCGAAAAGAATCGACCGCGCTCATTCTGAACCACATACGCATACCCTCTCCGCACGGCTTCGTAGGCCGCCTGGTACGTTCCCGTACGCATTTCGCCGTTCCCCCAAGAGTTGAAATTGTAAGGCGTTCGGGAGAAAATAATGGGAACAGGTTTGTCACCTTTGGGCCGATAAATATCGGTAGCCAACCGAACGCCATCGCGCATGGGCATCATTACTTTTTGGTCGATGACCGCAATGGCTTCGAGTTTTTTTAAGATTTCGTCCTGCGCTCTAGTGCCAAGCGAAACAAAGAGCGTGACAACGAGAAGATAACTGAGTTTTCTCATGTGATTAGTTTGGTGATAGAAAAAAATGGTACGTCAATGCTTTAAAAGCCAAAGCAAGCCCATTTTTAACGCCAAAGCAAGCCTTCAAAACCGAAGATGGAGAATAAATTTTAACACCAACGGAGATTGCAGCTCGCGGAGGCTATCGCTTTGGCTATGTATTGCACAACCCGTTGGTAGATGATTGCTTTACCGAGAGTTTGAGCAGAAAAAGGTGTAAATTGCATAAAAAATCCGCCTAGTATGTCTAAATATATCAACCCTTATACCGATTTTGGCTTTAAAAAATTATTCGGGGAAGATGCCAACAAAGATTTATTAATTGATTTTCTAAACCAACTACTACCCCAAAAACACCAAATTACAAATTTGAACTTTCGCAATGTAGAGAGTTTTGCCGAACTAATTCATGAACGCAAAGCTATTTTTGATATTCATTGCCAAACCCAAAGTGGTGAGAAAATCATTGTGGAAATGCAAAAAGCTAAAGTAAACTTCTTCAAAGACCGCTCACTTTTTTATTCTACTTTTCCCATCCGTGAGCAGGCAAAAAGAGGTGAGTGGGATTTTCGCCTAGCTCCTATTTACATGATTGCTATTTTGGATTTTCAGTACGATGAACAAGAAGAAAAACAGAAGTTTCTCAGAAGTGTAAAGCTGAAAGATCAGGATGGCGATGTCTTCTATGACAAATTGAATTTCAAGTTTTTGCAGATGCCACTCTTTACAAAAGAGGAAAACGAGCTGGAAACTCATTTTGATAAATGGATTTACTTCCTAAAAAAGCTAGAAGGTTTTGATGAAATACCCTCTATTTTGAAAGAACCTATCTTTGAAAAAGCTTTCAGAATTGCCGAAATCGCCAACATGACGGCCTCTCAATATGCTGAATATCAAGAAAGTTTGTTAACGTATATTGAAGTAAAAGAAGTCGTAAAAACCGCAGAATTAGATGGTGTCAAGAAAGTTGCAAAAAAAATGTTGTCGATGTCATTCCCTCTTGAACAAATTATCGAAGCAACGGGCTTATCCAAAGAAGAAATCGAAGAACTTTAATTGACGGTGATTGCACCTCGCGGATGCTTAACTTTGTCACTCATAGAGGTCTAAAACCGCTTGTTTGAAAGCATACAAAAGCGGTTTTGGAACTTACCTTAGTGCAAACAAACTGTTTAATACCAAATAGTTACGCATAAGTTTTAGGATATTAGTAGTTTTTATATTGCTTCGGACAGGGCCGCCTGTGCGGAAGCCTAACCTTTGTAGAGAGTCCATCAAGTTCGAATCTTATTGCTTCGGAGAAGCATAACAATACAACAAGTTATGCTTCTCCGAAGCAATAATTAAAAAAACTCCTGCTACTACAAATGTTTCGCCTCTACCGAGGCTACTTTGAATTCCTCAAAATTTTTGTTCAAATTCTTAAATTGCCTGTGGAGACACTAGGCTACCGGGGTTTTACAGACCACGGAAGTGAAAACACTACAAGTTGGTTAGACTTTGGATTGAAAACCTGTACATACAAAGTCGCTCAGGTTAAACGCATTAAAAATATAAGGAGCCTCGGAGAGGTGAAATCTTAGTAGAAAAAGGCAAATAAACACCACCCCAAAGCCCCATCGAGGTGACCCACACTTGGTGAAAGATGTCACCCCCATGGGGCTTTGGGGAAAGGCTAATTTATTGTTACTACTAAGATGTAGCTCCTCTGGAGCAATGAATCGCAGTTCTTGATTTTAATGAGTTCAACCTGATAAACCTGCCGAAAAAGTTATTAGTAGAAAAAAAGGCTATTTCAACTTCTCCTGAAACAACTTCAAAATACGTTTGTACTCATCCGTCCAGCTTGAGGCTTCTACAAAACCGTGGTCTTCCATCGGATAAGCGGCCATTTCCCAGTTCTCTTTTTTCAACTCAATCAGGCGTTGTACCAAGCGGTACGAGTCTTGGATGTGTACGTTCACATCGACCATCCCGTGACAAATCAACAAATGCCCCTGCAAGCCTGCCGCGTGGTAAATCGGTGAGCTGCGGCGGTAGGCTAGTGAGTCCGTTTGGGGTTCGTTGAGGATGTTGGCCGTATATTGGTGATTGTACGCCGCCCAGTCTGTCACGGGGCGCAAGGCCGCTCCCGCCGCAAATACGCCAGGTTTGGTAAACATCGCCATCAACGTAATAAAGCCCCCGTACGAGCCACCGTAAATCCCAATACGTTTGGGATTGATACCGTGCTTTTCTACCAAGTACTTTGCCCCATCCACGTTATCATCAAGGTCTTTCCCGCCCATAAAACGGTAAATGCCCGTACGCACGTCGCGGCCGTAACCTGCCGAAGCGCGGTAGTCCATGTCAAGCACCGTGTAACCCATGTCCACCAACAAGTTGTGGAACATATACTCTCTAAAATACTGACTCCACCATTTGTGGGCGTTTTGCAAATACCCTGCCCCGTGGACAAACACCACAGCCGCCCCGTTTTTCTTTTTAGGAACGTACAAACGCGCGTACACGTCCGTGCCGTCGGTGGCTTTTACCGTAATAATTTGGGGCTCGCGCCACGCGTAGCTGCGAAATTCTTCCGACGTAGAGTTGGTGATTTTGGTCGGCGTCGCATTGGCCTGATTATCTTGCAAATACAATTCCCAAGGCTGCGTACTCGACGAATAACGAATCAAAAGTTTCGATTCATCGGGTGAAAGCGTCGCGTCGTTGCTTCCCGTCATTTTAGTCAACGCTGTCCGCTCGCCTCCCGCTACCGACATCTTATAGAAATGCTGCTCGCCTGGGTGAACCTCGTTTGAGGTAAAGTAAATCGACTTTTTATCGCGAGAGAGTTGTGCTTGCTGCACCTCAAATTTCCCCGAAGTTAAGGCTTTGCGGGTACCATTGGCTACGTTTACGCTGTACAAATGTGAGTAACCAGTATTCGCTTCCGAGTGAAACACAATCGTCTCATTATCAATCCAATTTAACCAAAAACTTCCTGGGCCACCTACCCACGCTTCATCGCGAACGCGGTCGAGGGTTTTTAATTTAGCCGTTGCTGGGTCTAGTAGCGCAATCCAGCGGTCTTTGTTGTCTTGCGCACGCACCATCACTACCGCATATTTGCCATCTTCTGACCACGACAAGCTCATAAAATTCACTTTGCGCGCCGCAGGCTTTTTCGCTTTGGTGGTATCTTGTTTGTAATCTTTCAAATAGTCGGGTTTGTCGTTGATGCCCGTCAAGTCTTTGGTCGATACCTCCAACACTGTATCACGGGCAATGTTATAAACAAACAACTGCGACGTAGGCTGTGCTACCCCTACTTTTGTGCGCGCGGGAATGTCTTCCGTAAAACCTGACTCCGTCACGTAGTTGGGCACAATTGTCGGCTTGGTGCCAGTGGCAGCTTTTACCGAACGATACGTCACAAAATCACCTTTGGGCGACAACGTCACGTTATCAACTTGCGCTTCGCCCGTATAAATATCCTTCGGACGCTTTGGCAAGTCGGCTTTGGCAATTTTATCGCCTTCTTTTTTCTTGTCGGAGCGTTCCTTCAAAATCTCAAACATCGCCAATTGATCCGCTTTCAACCATTTTTCTTGCTCTCCTGCGGCGGCTTCGGGGCGTTTGTTTCCTGCTTGAAAATTGGTCAATTGGGTCAACTCTCCCGTAGCCAACGTCAGCGCAAAAAGGTTTAATCCACGACGAAAAATGGCTTTTGTTTCGTCACCGCTAAATGTTACCCCCGACTCATTTTCAACGGTATTGGTCAACTGACGCGTTTGATTTGTTTTAATATCCAACCAAAACAAATCACCATTTTTGGCATATAATTTTTGGGTAAATGCCCGATTGTACGCTCCTCCAAATTGACCTGGCAAAGCGCGGCGCTCTTGGGGCGTCACTTTACGGGTTTGTTTTGAAGCGACGTCATAGACGTACAACGAATCGCTGGTAGCTTTGTCGGGATTCCAGCTAAAGTAAACTTTACTTCCGTCCTCGCTCCACACTGGATTGGTAGGTGCTACGCCCATCCATTTGGGGTCACGCATAATTTTTTCAACGGAAAGGGGGGCGAGTTTTTGGGCAAACAACGAAGATGAACTCACCACAACAGCGCAACAAAGTGACAATGCGCGGAAAATTTGGCTCATAGAGTTATAAGATGAAGAGTTAGTGTTTGAATAGGGACGTTAAATTACCAAAACAAACAAAAATTACCCATTCTTTTACAAAATGATGACCTACTTGGGCTTTGCGTAGATAAAAAGTAGAAAAACGGCTTTGGAAAGAGTAGTTCTGACCAACATCATTTTTTTAGCAACGATAGGTAATTAGCATTGTTCCAAGAACCAACTCACTCACACCTTGCGACCTAAAATTAGTTACGTCTCGCCCCAAGAAGCCCTTTCTTGCATTCAATCTGGCCACCGAGTATTTGTCCACGGAAGCGCCCAAACACCCACGTATTTGCTTCGTCACCTTGCCCAAGAAGCCCCTCGGCTGCACGACGTAGAAATTGTGTCCATTACCGTTTATGGCGATGTGTACGTGGATAAACCCGAATTTGAAGGGCATTTTCACATCAATTCGTTGTTTGTTTCGGAAAGTATTCGCAAAGCTGTCAACGAAGGTCGAGCTGATTATGTACCCGTTTTTTTGAGCGAAATTCCTGAGTTATTCAACCAAAAAATTCTACCCGTCGATGTGGCTATTGTTCACGTTTCCGTACCCGACCAGCACGGTTACTGCTCGTTGGGGGTATCGGTTGACATTGCCCGCTCGGCAGTCAACAACGCTCGGTACGTCATTGCCCAAGTCAACCCCAACGTGCCCCGCACCCACGGCGACGGGATGATTCATGCCAGCCGTTTTCATGCCATGGTCTATTGCGAAGACGCCTTGCACGAAGGTAAATTTGGAGGAGCGGTCTCGGAAGTGGACCAGCAAATTGGCCGCTACGTCGCCGAACTTATCGACGATGGTAGCACCTTGCAAATGGGCATTGGCTCCATTCCCAACGCGGTGCTGCAATGTTTGTACAATCATAAAAACCTCGGAGTACACACCGAAATGTTCAGCGACGGCCTAATTGATTTGTTTGATAAAGACGTCATCAACAATAAGTGTAAGGTCATCAGCCCCAACAAAACCGTCACGGGTTTTGCCTTAGGTACCAAGCGGTTGTACGATTACGTCAATGATAACCCTGCGTTTTCATTTTTAGACATTGATTTTGTCAACGACCCGCACATCATCAAACAAAACCCCAAAGTAGTCGCCATCAACAGCGCCGTGGAAGTGGATGTAACGGGCCAGATTTGTTCCGATTCCATCGGGACGTACCAGTATTCGGGCGTGGGTGGACAAATGGATTTTATGCGGGGAGCAGCGTTGAGCCAGGGAGGAAAACCGATTATTGCACTGCCATCACGGACTCAAAAAGGCGTATCGCGCATTGTGCCTTTCCTCAAACAAGGGGCTGGCGTGGTCACGACGCGCGCCCATGCTCACTACATCATTACGGAATACGGCTCGGCCTATTTGTTTGGCAAAAACCTTCGTCAACGGGCCAAAGCCCTCATCAACATTGCCCACCCCGACGACCGCGAAGAACTCGAAAAAGCCTGCTTTGAACGATTTAAGACATTGTAAATTAGAAAAAGATGTCACCCCGATGGGGCTCTTTGGTTAAGACCTCATTTTTTTCTACAAAGATGTTGCTCCTCTGGAGCAATAACTGATGAATCGGGTTGCTCACAACCCGACTCATCCTCACAACAAAATCACCAACTAGTTGAAAGCACCTTGGGTGATTTTTTTATAACTTTGTCAAAAACGCCAAATAGTATGGTCTTAATTACAGGAATTTTACGCAAGCCACGTTCCAATAAACTTTATACACACGAAGAATACCTCCGTATTGAAGAACAAGCAAAAAGCAAAAATGAGTTTTATAAAGGCTTAATTATACCTATGGCTGGCGCTAAAGCAACCCACAATGAAATAAGTGCAAATATTGTCGGCACGCTAAAAGCGGCGGTACGACCTTTGTCAAAAAAGTACCGTATTTACACCAGTGATCAAAAAATCCGAATTGAGTCCGAAGACACCACCGTTTATCCTGATGCTTTGGTTATTTGTGAAAAGCCTGAATTTTGGAACGGCCGCGAGGACATCATTGTCAATCCCTTTGTCATCGTGGAAGTTCTATCGAAAAGCACCCAAAACTACGACCGAGGCGAAAAATTCATGTTGTACCAGCGACTTCCTTCGCTCAAAGAATACATCGTCGTTGAGCAACATACTCCCCTTGTTGAATCTTGGTATCAATTGGAAGAAAACACATGGCAAAAAACGGCAGCGCAGGGTACGGATGGGCTCTTGTCGATTCGTTCGTTAGGCATCACGTTGCATTTGGATGAGGTTTACGAACATATTGATTTTTAAAAAATCAATACAGCACCCAAAGTCGCCCTGCTTGCTTCCCCCCCTTTTCCAAGTTTTGAATGACATAACTATAGGCGCCTGCCTGAACACGCTTCTCGCGGTAGGTGCCGTCCCACGAATTTTGGTAGGCATCTTTTTCATGAAACAATAACTCTCCCCAACGATTGTAAATAAACAGTTCAAGGCTGGGAAAATCGCCGTTCTTTTTTATTTCCAAGCGGTCATTTACGCCATCACCATTCGGAGAAAACGCATCGGGAATTAGGATTAGATTGGAGGAAACAAGCCTAATTGCTGCCTGATTGAAACATCCGTTTTTATCGGTCACTCGAAGCGTATAAGTCATATTTTGTTGAACCGAAGCGATAGGCGTTGGAGAAAATGGGTTGTCCAGCCCTTCCGCAGGAGACCATTGAAATTGCTCATTCATTGGGTCTTTCGTTTGAGGTTTTAGCGTAACATTTTCACCCAGAGCAACGTTTTGAGAGGTCGCAAGGTTGATTTCGGGAAGGGGCAACACCACCAACGAACGGGTCTGCTTGCCAATACAGCCCGTTACGGGGTCTTTCAGCTCGTATTTAATTGGATGATTCCCCACTCCTATTTCTTTAATAATGACGTTATCACCTACTACTCCTTTGCCAATAAAAACGCCTCCTGCAGGTATTGCTCGCAGAGGTACAACGCCCGAAGTGTTAAAACAAACTTGACGAAGCGAGTCGAAAGTAATCACTGTCGGCGCTTGCTGGTTTACATTCATCGGTTCTGATAAGCTACTACAATTCCCGTCGACTACTTTGAGCCGATATACTCCTTCCCGCTTTACATAAAGCGACGAAGAAGATGATACCATCAGTTGACCATTGTAATACCACTCCCCTGCTTGCTGGACCGTTTGGCTACCTTTGAGCAGCAGAGAATCCCCTAAGCAAAAAGCCGTTCGGTCGGCCGTGATTTTGGCCAAGGGTTTATCCACGACCACTACTTGGACAGTATCCCAGGCTGATACCGAGCAGTTGGGGCGAAGCTGAGTAGTAACCCGAGCTATATACGTCCCTACTGATTGGACAGTCAATTGTGAGGTTTCCTGTCCTGCTACAATTTCCCCGTTTCTATACCATCTGTATTGATAAATTGGTGAGTCGGTTACACGCAACACTCCATTTCCATCAGCACAAAAACGCAAGGTGTCAGTCGGAGTCAGCTGAATAGGGGGTGCAGGAGCATCCTTTACCCTAATCGTCAACGAGTTGGTATCACCTACGCAGGTCACGGGCGAACTGACAATCACGCGGTAGTCGCCTGGCCGTGTCACGCGTAAGGAAGCTGCATTGGCTCCCGCCAAATTTAGATTATCCTGTTGCCATTGATAGGCGTAGTCTTTCTTCGCTGCCGTCACCAAGGTAATTTCCGTTCCTTCACACAGTTCTACCTCTTGAATTGGTTGATTAGGCTTAGAAGCATCATAAACTAAAGGCACCTCAAGCGTACTTCGCTGGCAATCGACCACGGGTAGTTGGAAATCTCGCCGAACATAACCGATGCGTTTTCCTCCTCGGTACTCCTCCACCAAAACGGTAAAAATATACAGTCCAGCCTTATTGGCGGTCAGTGACATGAGGCCTGTTCGAGGATGAATAACGGGCGGACGTGGCCCTGGAATCAGATTGGACAGGCCCATACCCGTAGCCCACTTTACCTCCTCAAACCCACCGCCCCGACCCACTCTTCGGTAGGGAGTAACCAGCGAATACCGCAATTCATCCCCGTCGGCGTCAGTAGCTTTTGAGTTAAAATCAAACGGTTTATTGATACAAATGTAGTCACCATTGGGAGTACCAAAATCAGGAGAAGAATTTCGAAATTCAACGCCGTTTTGTGTAATGGCAGGAAACTGCAGTGTGACTGCTTCCTCGGCAATTATTGGATCTTGAATGTTGGTAATAGTACCGTTTCGACAACAGCTTGAAAAAACGAGTAAGTATCCTTTGGGGTCATTGTAGATAGCAGGGTCTAAAAAAAGTTCATGCACAAAATACCCCGTAGCAGTTCGTAGTTTCCCTTGTTGGACGCAAGCGGCGTTTTTATAAACTAAAGGCTCAAATCGCTGACGCGACATGGTAAAGGTTTTGAGAATACTCCCATTAGCTACCGATTGAATACTACATTCGGCCTCTTTTGTCGCATCTACGGCAAACGCATTCCCTTCTACATCAAAAAAAAGCGTTAAACTGATTTGATAGAAACCTTTCTGAGGCAGAAGTTTCATGCCAAAATTTCCCCCAAAAATGTGGGTAGCAAACCCTACGTAAGGAGTCGTAAGCACAAAAACCAACAACAACAAATTGCGTAAGCGTGTCACCATAGCTAATGCGTTGAAATAAAGTAATGCCTTTATTTTAAAACGACTAAGCGAAAATTTTAGTGTAACAATTTGAAGCTTAAAAAACAAAAGTCGGGTTGCTTTCAACCCGACTTACAAGAATTATCCTCTTAGCCATTTATTGCCTAAATATCCGAATAATCGGTAGGATACAAAAGACGTTGGTCATTTTTTGACACATTCTTTTGATACTCAGGCATGGCCGAAAGTTTTTTCCAGTATTCATCCGCACTAAACGACTTCCAATGCGCGTCGCGGTCGGGGCGATTTTCGAACGTTGTGAGGTACATAAGATTCGGCATACGGCTTCCTGCTACTACTTCACCGTAAAATACCGCGTTGAAATTTAAGCGTTTAAACAGCCCCACTTCGTCGCCGTCGTTGAACATCTTAATCTTGTTTTTTGAGATTTTCTCCGTGTGTCCCTCATAGCTGCGAAGCTCGTACACCCGCTCTTTCATGGGTGACTTCAACTGAGGCAAATTGTAGCGCGGGTTCTTCTCAAACGCCGTTAACAAAATGGTTTCGATACGGTCGTACGGCGGCTCAGTATAAACCGCATCCAAATACGTTTTTCCGTCGGCCCAATAGGCTTTATCGGCGGCTAATTTTTGTTCTAGTTTGAAAAAATCATCTTGCGACTTAAACGGAATAAACACATAAATCAGCTTTTCGTCAGCAGGTTTTTCGGGATTGGGAATGGGCTTAAACACCCCCACATGCGCAATCCCAAGGCGGTGAAGCGCAGGCAAATAGGCTTGTTTCAGGAAATCATCTACTTTTCTTTCCTGCTCTTCGGTTTTTAAATGATATACTTTGATTTGGTAAAAATCGCGCTTGGCATTGGCCGTAAATCCAATGAGCAAAAGCGTCAAAAATGCAATAACTGATTTAAACATTTTACATGAACGATTAGGTGATTTTGAAAACTCAAAATAACGTTCCTTCTACCCCCCAATCAATAGCACTTAAGCTTTTTATGTACTCACAATTTTCTAAGCATCCCCGCACTAAGCCGAAAAATCCATGTCATTTTCGGCAAAATTGCACAGTACGTCCAACCATTCACTCAACGTCTCTCCCGTTTGAGTGAGGGCGTACTCCACCCGCGTAGGCGACTCTTTGGTAAACTCCGTGCGGACAATCAATTTATATTTTTCAAGCAATTTTAGTCGGTCAGCCAACACATTGTCACTGATGTATTTAAGGTCTTCTTTGATGCTCGAAAAACGAACATTTCCCTCTTCGATACTGAACATTACTTCCGTCAACCAGCGTTTACTTAACAAGTGAATCAGTTCGTTGAGCGCACATTTTTCCTCCAGAAAAACTTGGTTTTGGTAATTGGTCGAATTTAGTTTACGTTCCGCCATAACTCATTTTTTTATTAGCAAAAGCCATCCGTTATTGGATTCCTACCTTATCTTTTTCGTAAAAAAGACCGCAACTGTTCGATTTCCTCGTCCTCAATGGCAGGAAAATTGGCGATTCGGAAAGTATTATTTTTCCATTCGCCGTAGCCGTTGCCCAAGGTGATTCCCGCCAAAGTAGCTTCTTTTTTAAGCGCAACTATCGCTTGAGGCTCCCCTTTGACCGCAATGACTGTATCCGAGCGAGTCGCTTTGTTTGTCACCAAAGGTTCCCAATTAGTCTCATTTTCAATAAATTGATACAGGCTTTCAGCACGTTTAACCGTTCGTTGGTCAATCACAGAAATTGGCTCAAGTTGCTCCATGACCCGCATCAACAAATACACCCCAAGCGTGTTTGGCGTGTAATGCGTTTGGTACTTTTCAAAGTTTTCGTGAATAAACAGTAAGCTATTGTAGCGCAGAATGTCGTTGACTTGGCGAACTTTTTCGAGGGCTTTGGGCGAACAAACCATTACTCCCATGCCTGCGGGCAAACCAAAGCATTTTTGTACGGAAGCAAACCAAACATCGCCGAGCGTCCAGTCAAACGCCACACCTCCCATCGACGAAGTAGCATCAATGGCCATGAGCGCGGGCGTCATGGAGCGAATTTCGGCCAATTCCTGCATTCGTATTTGTGTACCATTGGAGGTTTCGCTGTGGGTCAAACACAGTACTTCATAATCGCTGAGGCGTTGACGATTAAAAGCCGCACTCTCTTCCCCTTCCTGAAACAAATGATACGGCAAAGTTTGATTAATTGGGAACAACGACCCCGAAGTTTGCGGAACGATGTGCGTGGCGTAGCTAAACCATTTTTTGCCGAAAGCACCGTTATAATGGTGCGCGCTGTGCTGACTGGTCAGTGATTGGGCCACAATCTCCCAAGCCTCCGTGGCCGACGATACCAAGTAAATGGAATAATCGGCGGGTATGTTTAACTTCTCGTGCATCAACCGCAGCGTTTCTTTGAGCACGTCCATGAAGCCTTGGCTGCGGTGATTCATGCTCAGAATCCCCGAGCGATACGCTTCCTGCAAGTACTGTTCGACTTGCGGATAAATTTTGGATGGACCAGGATAAAAGGTTATCATATAAAGTACCGAACCGCTAATTCGTAGCCTCTTAATCCTAATCCTACAATGACACCTTTTACCCGACTACTAAGGTAGCTGTGGTGACGGAAAGCTTCGCGGGCGTGTACGTTGGAAATATGAACTTCGACTGCAGGCGTTGTGACGGCCGAAAGAGCATCGGCGATAGCTACCGACGTGTGCGTATAGGCACCAGCGTTGAGAACAATACCGTCGAACGTAAAACCAATTTCGTGGATTTTGTCGATGAGAGCCCCTTCGTGGTTTGATTGAAAATAATGAAGTTCTACTTCAGGAAAAAGTTGCTGAAGGGTTTGGAAGTAATCTTCAAAGGTTTGGCTTCCGTAAATGGTGGGTTCACGTTTACCCAACAGGTTCAAGTTGGGGCCATTGATGATAAGTATTTTTTTCACTGGTTGGTCGTTTTGATTCAATTGCAATATTACGACCTTCCAGTGGTACATTCAAAACTTGTTTTGGTCTCTTATATTTTTCGACGCCTCGCTACGGCCACTCCAAAACCGTCGATCATTTCGAGCCAATCTTTAGCGAACACTTTGATGTGTAAACGATTCACCAAAACGCTCTTGTTGGCCCGAAAAAACACAGTTGGCAATTCTTTTTCGAAGGAACCAAGCGTGCGCGCCATCAACAACGTTCGACCGTCAGCCAGCACAAAACGGGTATAGTTTCGGTCGGCTTCCAATCGAACGATGTCAGCTATACGCAATCGTAAACGCCCACGTAGAAGTACCAAATAATTTCCTGAGTTTGGTAAATGAGATAAAGCGTTCATCATTGGTAAGGAGGGGGTTAAAATCTGATTTACTTCTCTTTATTCCAAAAATACAAAGCCCCAACGGCCATAACGCCCCAAATGGCCATGTCCATCACAATCGTTTTATGAGGCGGCATGTGTCTCACGTTCAGGTTGTAATAATAGATTACCTCCGCCAAAACGGTTAGAAAAACGATGGACAACAACCACCCCCTACGGGTTGCTTTCTCGGTAGAGCGATACGCTACATAGCCCAAATAACCCATGGCTAGTTGGTAGCCTCCTAAAAAATTGAACAGTGAAAGCTCATTGACATTGGGAGCCGTCTTGCCAAAATATTCGGAAGCCATCATCGGAGCAACAATCGCTGGTAAGCCCAGCAACAAACTGTAAACTGTTACAATCAGAATAAAAGTGTTCGTTTTCATAAAATAAAAGATCTGAAAGGTTTGAAAAATAGGGTTTTATAACTGCACAAACCTCTTCATTTTTTTCTATACTATTTATCATGGTTTCCCATGATATTGACTCATGGAAAACCATGAGTTTTTTACACTTTCATTACGATTTGGCCCGACTGCTTGTATTGCCTGTTCAGTTCAATCAGTCGCTCGCGATAAGGTTCCTCCACTTTCAGAGGGTTCGTTTGTACGGCAAGGGTGATTACTTCGCACCCTTTTGACGTAAACCCCTTGTTTTCGCCAATGTGCTTACTACCATAACGCTGATAAAAGCGCTGATGAGTAGGGCAACAATTAATAACTACCCACGAACAGTCGTGATGTAATATATGAGTACTCAGCGAGCTCTCTATCAACATCTTAACCACTCCTAAACTTTGAAAACTAGGATGAATCACTAATCGACTTGCTTCACACAGTACATCTCCGTTATTTTCCAGGGTTTTCATGAATTTAAAATAACTTTCAGGCACATTTTCATAACTTAGGAAAGGATAGTCTTCGTCCGATGGTGTGGAAATCAGACTGTCAAATTCCTTCGTTATACAATTTACCAAAGGATTAGTATAGTTAGTTGTTTCTCGGAAAAATAGCGCGTATGTATCCTATCAATTCCTGTTCCCGAAAAATTGCAAAGTGTTTGGCATGAATATCAAAAGCGTCGATATCGACACCTTGCTCATTCAAACGGAGAAACGGTCTATGCCTCGACTGACTATACAGTTGATACCGTAGTCGAAAAGCATAACTTAACTCTTCCATTTTGGTGATTTCGCGAAAGACAAAAGGCGTAGCCATACTAGATTGATTAAAAAGATTGAGGCGTACTCTTACCATTACTCACTGATCAAAGTGTACTGGTTTATAGTACTTCCAGTTTTGGGATTGGGCGATATACTGCTCAAAACGAAATCGTTCCGTTCCTTTTTCTCCACTTTAAAGATGATACTGTTGCCCGCCGATAAAGCTGGAATCAATTGCCGAAAGGAAAGGGTAGAGTTATCTTCCGAATAACTCCAAATTCCCTCAAACGTCTCACCTGTGTACTCAGTAAAGCGGACTTTATTGCCCGCCCCCGCCACAAACTCAATTCGAAACTTGGCATAGCCTGGAATATAATTTCCCGTTGTCCCTCTTCGATATACGACTACCGACCCTTCTTTAACAATATTGGCAATAAAGCTTCCTGCAAACAAAGGATTACTAGAAATATCAGAGGGGTTTCTCTCGCGGCATGACATCGGTACCAATAAAACGCTCGCCAAGGCTACCACTGTTATCAATAAAACACTTAACTTTTTCATAATCAAACTATTGCTTTAACAGTTTAATGGTTATTACTTTATCTGTACTTTCTTTCACTTTGATAAAATACGTTCCTGCCTCTAGGCCCATTAGGCTAATTGGGGCCTGTTTCTCTATCAAAAAATTGGAGATAACTTTACCAGTAGCCGTCAGAAGTTGGCCTTCGATGTTTGCTTCTTCACTGGATTGGATGTACACAAAATCAGAAGCTGGATTTGGATAGGCAATGGGTTGAGCTGGATTCTGTGAAACGTTAGTTGCCGTAATCACAGGCCCGTTTATCGAAAAGGTATTGGAATAGTTTGAGAATACCCCTCCTCGAAAAGCTCTTACTCGATAATAGTAAATGAAGGTAGGGCGCACATTTTTATCCGAAAATTCTGTTGTATTGGCTGCTACATCCGCCTTAATTACTTCCCAAGTCGTTTCGTTGTTGACTGAACGAGAAACTTCAAACCCTGTCTCATCTTGTGAGTTGTCTAACCAACTAAGTGTCAAAGCCATTGGAGCTTGTTTTACAGTTAAATTTGACGGCGCAATTAATGTTGTTTGAGTAGTCGCCGACGTAGTCGCGTCTTTCATCGGACTGTAGTCAGAAATGCCTGCCGTGTTCTTCGCCCGTACTCGGTAATAATACTTCGTCGAAGCACTCAAGCCTTTGTCGGAATAACTCGTCACGTTGGCTCCTACTTCCCCAATTTTGCTAAAAATAACCCCGTCTAAACCCCGCTCAATTTCAAAAACCACTTCGTTGTCCGAATTATCCAACCATTTCAAATCTATTTGGCCGCTGCTCACTACCGTCAACGACAACTCATTCGGTGACTTGGGAACAACTATAGGCGCAGCCGACGTAGTCGCGTCTTTCGCACTGCTGTAACCCGATACTCCTGCCGTGTTTTTCGCTCGTACACGGTAACCATATTTCGTCGACGCACTCAAGCCTTTGTCCGAGTAAGCGACTACACCCGCACCTACTTCCGCTATCTTTTCAAAATTAATCCCGTCCAGACCCCGCTCAATCTCAAAAACCACTTCGTTGTCTGAATTATCTACCCACTTCAAATCTATTTGGCTGCTGCTCACTACCGTCAACGACAAATCACTCGGGGATTTGGGAACTAACACGGGCGCAGCCAACGTAACCGCGTCTTTCGGAACGCTGTAACCCGATACTCCTGCCGTGTTTTTCGCTCGTACACGGTAACCATATTTCGTCGACGCACTCAAGCCTTTGTCCGAGTAAACGACTACACCCGCACCTACTTCCGCTATCTTTTCAAAATTAATCCCGTTCAGGCCGCGCTCAATTTCAAAAATCTCTTCGTTGTCTGAATTATCTACCCACTTCAAATCTATTTGGCTGCTGCTCACTACTGTCAACGACAAATCACTTGGTGATTTGGGAACTGACACGGGCGCAGCCAACGTTTTGGGTTCTATGATATTGCTATAACCAGATGCTCCAAAGGTATTTTTGGCTCGAACTCGGTAATAATACTGGGTAGAAGCATTTAAGCCTTGGTCTGAGTAACTCGTTACATTGGCACTGATTTCATTAACCTTAGTAAAAGTCGTTTTATCGAGGCTACGCTCAATTTCATAGCTTGTTTCATTATCAGCATTGTCCGTCCATGACATATTAATTTGGTTACTGCTAACGAACGTTACCACCAATTTGCTTGGATCAGTTGGCGGCCCAGGCGTCTTACTATTAGTTATCTCCCAATCCGATACACCTCTACAGTTTTTAGCTCTTATTCTCACATAGTAAACGGTATTTTGTTTTAGCCCAGTTAATACAGTCGTAGTCGTTCCAGCATCTAATTTGATTAATTGTGGAGCACTAAAGTCAACTTTTACATCATACTCAAGTTCAAACGCCTCTTCATTTATTGAGTTATCATCCCATTTCAACTTAATTTCTCCCAGTGTATTGGTAGCCGAAGCTAGTAGCCCAGTGGGTTTGGATGGGGTGGTCGGGTTTGTTTCTGCCTTATTTTCGCTCCAATTGGAGTTTCCAGCGGAATTTTTCGAACGAACATGTACGTAAACAACCTTACATGGGCTCAACCCAGAAATGGTATAACTGGTTACGTTTGCCCCTACCGAGGCACTTTTTCCGTACGCTGGACTTTCTCCCCATTCTATGTCAAATCCCGTTTCGTTTGATGAAAAATCTTGCCAGTCAATTTTGGCTTCCGTGCCCGTGACGCTCACATTGATATTCGGAATGGATGGTTGCGCTGGTGGTCCAATCGTGGTAGCTTTGCTATCTATCCAACTTGAAGAACCGCCGCAATTGTTCGCTCTAACTCGAAAATAATACGTTGTATTGGCTTTTAAGCTATTTAAGGTACTTGATTGCGTGCCTATACCCAATTTTTGAGTCGTAGGGTTGGAAAAATTACTATTCTCACCATATTGCAATTCAAACTCAGATTCATTGGTTGAATTATCGCGCCAACTGATGGCAATCGAATTGGCGGTAATCGTACCAGTCGAGAGATTTATAGGGGCGGTAGGGGCAACAATATTCGTCGTTGTTTTGGTATCAATCCAACCCGAAGTACCGCCAGCATTTTTGGCTCTTACTCTGACATAAAAAGCCTTGCACGCTTCCCACCCAGTCACTAGGTAAGAGGTTACTCCACTACCTACTGATGCCGCCTTTCCATAAGTACCGGTTTCGCCCCACTCTATATCAAAACCTGTTTCATTGTTAGAATTATCCTTCCAGTTGAGGGTTACTTGCGTCCCATCCGTACTTACTTGCATTTGGAGTTCTGAAGGTGCCGCAGGTAACGCCACATCAGTAGTAGCCGATACTGCATCTGACCAGCCAGACACGTACGGTGTATTGTTGACCGTTGCAGTAGAGCGTACTTGGATGTAATAGGTATTTCCCGAGGTTAAGTTCGTAATTTTCGTACTCGTAGCATTTACCTCTATCGTTTCGACACCTCTCACAAAGGTCTTATCAGTGGCATACCTCAGTTGGTACGCATTTGCTTCTTTAACGGCATTCCACGATACTCCGATGGAGGTTTCGGCCTTGCCAGTTATTACCAAACCTGACGGGATAGCAGGCGTTGGGTCTTGTGTTTTGGCTTGGGTAACGCTCCAATCAGAATAATTATTGGAAGCAGGACTAGTCTGTTTGCTCACCCGAACTCGAATGTAATAGTTCGTATTGGGTGACAGCCCTGTTAAAGAATAATTTCGTAAACTCGTTGAGGGAAGGGGAGTTGCGTTAGTAAAATTGGCATTATTGGCATACTGAATTTCAAATTGTCCAGAGGTTACACCACTCATCCATGCCACATTAATTTGCGTAGCAGAAACCACTACGGGCGTAGTCAACGTAGGAGCATTTGAGAGCGTCCAGCCCGTAATTAATGCCGTGGGCGAGCCATTTTTCCCGTTCAACACCGCATAGATTCGGTACTGAAACTGCGTATTGGGGGACAAATTCCTATCTACAAAAGTCCTGTCGGTGCTTTTGGGCTCCCCTACGTTGGTGTAGGTATTGGCGTCCAGAGGTTTTCGTTCGATTAGAAACTTATCGACGTTTTTACCATCATGCGTCCATGCAAGGCTCACCGTAGAGGTAGTCGTCTCGTTGACTTTAAAGTCGGTGGGGGTTACTTGGGCATGGCTTTGGACATAGCTCCCTAACGTAATGATACTGAGAATCATTACTGCTTTCAATATAGTGTTCATAATACCTCTTTACATTTTTAAATTTGAGATGCTAATCCATCTGAATCTTTCAAAATTCTGATGGTGTACAATGGAAGATTTCCTTGGCTGTTTTTTAGATTTTTTTGCCGATACATAGCATAATGAAAGTCTTTAATTCCCATAGCTGTCTTCTTCCCAGAAATTGCTATATAATTTACGAACTCATTGCTTGGATCTAAGAGAATAGCTCCTTTTGTAATAGCTAAAATTGTAAAGTTTTCCCCATCTCCAGTAAATTTTATATCTGAATTAGCTGACTCATCTGAGATATAAACATCTGACCTATTGTACTGGTACGTTTCTACTAGCTGCCTATTCCTACCAAATTCAAAGTATATCTTTAAATCCCCAAATGCTTTTTTAAGAAGCGAACTATCATTTAGATAAGTTGACTTCACTAATTCGTGTGGGTTAGAGATATACTCTCCATTAACATTGGGCAAAGTCACTCCATCAAAAATTGGGAACCCTTGCATCCTTAATAACTCTCTAAAGCTATCCAATGTCAATTCATTAATATTAACTGGGTTGCACGGAATGTGTTCTTTTAAAAACCTTGCAATTCTTGCATCTTCAAAACCTAGTGCGTAACTTATATCTGATTCTGGCACTTTTGCATTCAGGATTTCTTTACCAAATACCTTTAAGTTTGTTTCTTGAAAAGGTGAAATTTTAGCTTCGACACCATATTTTGACGACATATTATTGGAAGTAACATTTTCACACGTTACTGAGGCTTCAAAATTAAGTTTCACCCCCGCCTTTACATTTAAATCAATTAATGAAAATTCATCTCCATTAGCTGATGATGTAGGTAACCCAAGTGTCTTTAAAACCTCTTTTGCATCTTCTAACGTTGGAGGAGACCACACTAATTGTGGTTTAAGTTCAAACCCACATTTACCAGCCAAAGCCAGTGTAGCATTAGACGATAACGCCCCCGATGTTGAACCCTTTGCAATTCTCCGAATTGGAACTGTATTAGCTCTATTATAAAGTACACCAACTGAATCCGTGGTAGTTAACTCTAAAAACTTCTGATTAATGGTTACTTTTCCTTCAAACATAGGAGATAGAAAAACTTCAAAACGTTGTTTAACTGGAATAACAAACGGCCCTATTGGCACTGCTAAAGGTGGGAGTTGTTTATTCAGTATTAGAAACTCTCTTGTCAATTTTGCGATTAATTCTACATTAAGTTCGTTAGAAAATGTAAAATTAAACTTTGACTGAAGATTGAATACATTGACACCATTTTCTCTTGTCCATACTAATCTTAATTGAGGCTCAATTGCATATGAAATAGTTCCTGTGTATTTGCAAGTCGCAATAAATGTACTTAATTTTTGCCCACTATAATAAATTTGATTTGTCTCCGAATTCCCCAAATATCCATACGATGCCACAAGAGTTCCTGTCATTTTTATTGAACCCGTAATATCTATATAATTGAAAATATCACCTATTTCTGCAACTGTAAAAGTAGCAACCAACTCTACTTTTCCATTAATATTAACAACCTCAGTGGGGTCATTGGTAATTTTAATTGTAATCCCCTTTGAAAACTTAAGCTCCAAACTCAATGAATCATTGGATTTTTTTATTTGTATAACCATTTCTTTTGATACCTCTTTTGAATCTCCAGAAATTCTTCCATTTTTTAACTGCTTAGCACTAACTAAGTTAGGCTTTCCTTCAAATATAATTACTCCATTTTCATACTTTTTAATTTTATTATTTTTATCTGCTAAATCTAAAATATATACATTGTCCGAAAGTTCATATTTGCTATCCTCTGATAGTTTCATATTTACTACATCTTGCCTATTTGTATCAAGGTTTACAGTCTCAACTGGCTCCATATTACTCACTTTGCACTCAGTAGTAAGGAGTATAAGCGAAAGGCTTAACAAAAGTGGTAGTAGTTTTTTCATTGTTGTGTACGTTAATACTTAATACGATTTTACGGTAGTTTTTGCGCTAAATAGCGACTGTTTTCCGCTCGGTAAAACGGCTTTTACGACGTAGCTATATTCTCCTTTGGTGAGGAGTAAATCGGCAAATTCTTTCTGAGTGCTCGCAATGGTCGCTATCGGCTGGAGGGGACGTTTCTCAAATGATCGAAACACAATAAGCTGATAGTTAGCGTATTTTACCAAACGCCACGTCAGTATCACTTTCTTTTTTTCATTGTCAAATACCGCTTTTAGCTCGGGAGCCTCGTCCAAATACACCGACCCCACTACCGTCTGTGCAACCTCAGGAGAACGCTCTGATACTAAGCCTTCTTCATCCATGACTTCGATGGCATATTCGTAGGTTTGTCCTTCTTTTACTGCTGGATCTTTGTAAGTCAACACCGACAATTCATTGCCTTGAAATGACTTCACTCGGACCCACTCTTTGTTTTCTTCTCGGCGGTAGAGGTTATACGCTTTGATGTCGTTGCTAACGCTAGGCTGCCACTTCACGGTTATTGATTTTGCATCCGTAGTCAATGATGTAATCAACGGGGCTATCGGTCGAATAATGTCAGGCCGTTTTACTTCTAATTTTTCCGAAAAACGGGAGTGATTGTAATGATAATCTACCGCAGCCACTCGATATTCTACTTTTTTGGTAAGTATTCGCAACGGAATCGTATCGCGATACACCGTATCTTTTAGCAACAAGGTTCGGGTGATTTCCAGCAACTTACCGCTTGGATGGTTCGACGAATACACCCGATAACCTTTCAAATCTTTCTCGGTATTTTGTTGCCAACGTAGTGTCACCACGGCCATCTTTTTCAGGGTATCTACTTTGGCTATCAAACCACGCGGGAAAGCGGGCGGAATCGTGTCTTTCATCATAGCATAGGCAGGAATCGACGAACGCTCATTTCCTGCGGTATCTACCGCCGTCACAATATAGTAGTTAGTACCGTTAACATCTGCCTGAAAATCAACAAATTCACTGCTTTTTTTAGACTGTAACACCAAGTTTAAACGCTTATACCCCTGCGAAACACTGTTACTTCTACTAACATAAAAACCCGCCATATCGCCGTCAGTATCTTGATGTTTCCATTTTAAAACTACCTTTTTCCCTTCGGTATTAAGCGCCGACAAAATCTCTACCTCACGAGGCGGCGTGCGGTCTTTTCCCATACCTACCCGCACAAAAGGCGAGGCAATCCATTGTCCAAAATGCGTCAACCCCACTAAGCGGTATCCGTAGCGACGATAATTTGTTTTGACTGAATCGACAAACTCGCCCCTTTCCCCTAAAGCATTGTACAAAATAGGCATTTTTGAAAGCCGTTTAAACGTTTTTCCGTCGTCTGTACGCTCAATATGATACATCGCAAAAGCACCGACAAACTTTTTAGCCCTCCAACTGAGCTTTACTAGCCGCTCGCCAGACTCGGTTTCCAATTGAGGTGGATATATGACTGGCGTAGCCTTTTGAGTAGAAACTCTTACCTGCACGCTTCCCTCTATACGCTTCCGTTCTTCGGGCCAATTGGGACTAATTCGATACACATATTGCTGACCTTTCTTTGCCGAAGTATCTACCAATGACAAGCCTAGGTTTTGAGCAACGACCGACGATTTGAAGGCCGACATAGTCACCAACAAATAACGTAATTCCTGCTCATTGGCCACGTCCCTGAAACTAGACTCCCCCGAAAACCTCGCTTGTGCTGTTTTGCTGAACACCAGCTCTTTGGCCGTCTTTTCTTCCGCACTTTTGGGAATCCACGCGCTGTTTGACATTGGAAGCAAAGGACGTGGAAGCAGTTTTTTGAAAGGCATTTGTTTTCCTCTTATGACATCCGCTCGTTCCACCCAATACCCCATTTCGCTCCATTGAAGCCAGTCGGAAGCCCGAACGGGCATCCAGAGAAGTTTGAGCGAATCTTGTTGAAATTGAGACCACGTCACTATGTGAGGTCGTTTTTGCTGCGACTTACTCTGGAGTGCTAATAGCATCCCCAAAACAACCAAGAAAACTATATTTGCTCCCTTTTTCATTGTTTACCTGTTAAACCGTGATTCAATATTTCTAGCTGTTTGAACTTGCTGCATGGCCGTTGCCGAGTTTGACTGAAGATCCATGAACCCTTTGTCAAATCCTGCATACATAATCGTCATTAGGGTATTGGTTGGTGCGTTCGATTTGTTATAAAGTAAAATTGAATTTCCTCCTATTTGGCTTGGTTGCAAGGTCGGATACCTATACTGCAACTTAAAGTTGTACCCTCCAGCGGTAGGCATGGCAAATTCAATACCTACCTGGCGTCCAACCTCCATGATTTTTTGATCCCAGTCGTCTTCTAGTTCGATTTGTTGCTGGTTAGCATTGCATTCAACTGCCACTTCTAACGTTCCTTCCAAAATAGCCTTAAGTTGATTTTTGGCCGCAATATTTTCGTCAGTAAAGCCTCTTAACGCCAGTTCATCCGCAACTCGTTGTGCTTCTGTTGCTAGCCTATCTCTCTTCTGCATAACGCTTTCTCCCGCTGGAGCAGGACTTGCGCTTGCCGCCAACTGATTCCGCAAGGCTATCAATTGCAGTTCCCAATCATTCAGATTTTTCTTCACTTGTTCGTGCCAAGGCGCATTAAAAACAGGGATGGCTTTGAGATAAGAATAAAGACGCTCCACCGACCTATTAACCAACGGGGTAGTGGATGAATTCAATTCAAAATTATCCCAGCCTTCTTCTCTAAGGGGCAACTTTGAGACCAGGACGTTGGTGTTTGATTCCTGCACAAAGCGTTTTGACTGACTAGGAATTCGGTTTATTTTTTCGGAAAACGTGGCAAATTGACTTGTTTTAAACGAATAAGAAAGAATTTTTTTCTTAACTGCCTGCTGCGTATTAGTTGAATTCCCTGACAAAGTATTGCTACTCAGTTGTTGATAGGATGAATTGGCCTGAAACGAAACAGGCGGAGTTACTTCCAACCAAAACTCAACCGAATACAACGAATTGGTTGTGAGCGCAGGTAATTTATAAGCAAGGGCCGAAATACCGTTGGGCATCATCTTCACTTCAAAAGGCACCTCTCCTACCACCGTTTCACCTTGCTTCACCCTCACATATTTACGCTTGCTATACCCCACTCGGTTTTGTTCAAAACTATTTACCTCATTCTGGATATTATAGTTTAACAACACAAAACGCTCGTCTTCAAGGCCTTCATTCGGCAAGTAGAATTGTTGCCCAATGGCTGGGTAGCTTAGCACAATATCACTGAAAGCAATCTGGTAGTCGTTGGGTTTTACTTTCAACGCCACTGTCGAGGTCGTCTTAAATTCGGTTTCCACCCAGTTGTTTGTATTTTGCTTGCTTTCTTCCAAAACCAGCACCATCATAAAACTAATCGTCTCGCCTGTCGCTGGTTTTTGAGTAGTATTATTACCATTGATTGTAAATACCAATTCCTTTGATTCGCGTCTATCGGTCATCAACAGCGGGATGACGGTCGAGTTGGCTTTTTTCAACTCATACGATTTTAATTTCCAACGACGTTTATACGCAGTTTTTGTGCCTGCATCGTACCATTGCCACTTTTGCTCAAGTTGTTTTGACAGCGACACGTAAATACTTCCTTGTGGTTCAATCGAATCGCCTGGTGTAATACGAGACACAATCGACTCTGTCCCTTGGCTCCGATCTACCACAGGTCCCGAACTAGGAATACATGGTGTACCTATTTCGATAGGCACGTACGTTTTAGCAGGATTTCCATCTTCGTCTTCGGTATCTAATGCCCACCAAACGGCGGCCCCAACAACTGGGTTCAGCCCCCACGCCAAGTCAATGAGATTGCTATTTAAAAATTCTAACTCACCTTTTAACCAAGTCGGATTAGGCCCCCCGAAATCGGCCATCATTTGGGAATCTATTTTGTACAAATCTTCGATATTATCGTCATCGTGTTTCCATTGAAGTGCCCCTTTAATGTAAGCATAAAGTTGTCCTCTACCATAGAACCCGTTGACCCCCAACATCCCTGAAGCTCCATCACAAGAAGCAGAAGCTGCATAACGCAGAAGCGCAACATCAAAGCCCGCCCCTAGGTTAATTCCTGCCCGCAAGGCATCAAACAACCAAGGCGTAGCATAGTCGAAACCCATCCAACCACCGAAAGCAATTCCTGCACCGCTGGTAAGGCTCGGGTCTGGTGCTCCACGGGTACTCATAAGTTGGCTTCTGATGTTGTCAGGAATTGAAAAGCCTTCTCGATTAGGGGGCAACGGTGGTAAGCCATAAATACCGTACGTACCCATTGCAAAATAAGCACCTGCTCCCCCCAACCGAATGTTAAAGCCTGGGATTACTACACTCACTTCGGCATACTGTGGCATACTCGCCAGTAAATTTCCAGGGTCTCCTGCATTGGTGGGTGCCCACGGATTACCAATATAAACATACCAATCGTTGCTTCCTACATACAGTGCCATCTTACCCGCTAAATCAGGCTCATTTAGGTCTGCATTGTCGGTGCGGGCTGTTCCAACCAGCACATTTCCTACGTTGATATACACTCTCGATGAGCCCGTCAGTACATGATTATTGAAGTCGTACATGAGACCCAAACTAGCCCTCAGCTTCATGCCGTTGTTGACCCCAATTGCCAGTGATGCCGTAGGTGGTTTGATAAAGTCCATGAAGCCCCCCACCGCAAGGTAATCTACCCCACCTCGCTCCAAGTCGATTTGTGAAAACAGCCCCATACCCCCGTTGAAGGCAAAACCACCCGCTGCGGCATCTTTGAACAGTACCGAAAACAAAAGTTGAAACTTCCCTTCCTCTGGCACCTGCGGGAAGTTCGACATGGGAGCATCGGTAGAACACTGCCCTCCCCCTATCAATCGGTCTACCACCGCATCAATCATAGGCTTGGGGCTATTTTCTCTCATTTTCATATTATAAGACAAGCCACCCACAAACCCATTGATAGCGAGGTATTGCCCAATCATTAGATTAAGATTTTCAATTTTACCATCAATCGAGAAGTAGGAATAACTGTTTGTCCCCATCGTTCTTCCGAAAATAGCCGCAACATTCCCTTGTACTTCTACTCCCACCCCCAATTTAAAATCGACGCATCCTCGAAACCCATTGCCAAATACAGGGTCGTTGTCAATGAGAGTAAAACTACCTTTGATGTGACATACTGCCGCATCAGCATCAATACCAATCCCTAATAAATTGAGATTAAACTCCTCAATACTAGGCTTATAATCCTCTCCTATTTTACAAACCGCACTCAGTTCGAGCGTAGCACTCGCCCCAAACGACGACCAGGTATCGTTGCTCTGACTAGCACTGCCATTTTGGCCTATGAGTTTGATACCTAGCGTAAAAGAAACCCCCAACCTAACCCCTCCTCCTTCTTCAAACTTTCCATCAAAAAACGGGGTAATATTTTTCAAATCAGCATCAAAACCTTTGACGTGCGGAATCGCAGGAGGTTGATTACCCGCTCCTGTTGTTGAAGTAGTGACAAAGCCAAGCGTAGGCTGAGATTCAAAACCTGTTTTGGTAGAATACCTCAACCCCGTAAACTGCATCAAGGGGATATCTATCCCTTTGGTTGTATCAATGATAGACCATTTTCCATTGAGGCTTATCTTTATCTCAGCATCATATACTGCGCTGCTCGTTGGTCTGGCCTTCGTAAAAATACACTCTACCCGCGACCCTTCCTGCATTTTAAAAACGGACTTAATGCTCTTGGCCTTCAACTCCACGTTATCCCCAATAACGGCCAATACAAGGCTCTTGTCAGATTGACGGTACTCAGCCGTGTACCTGAAGGGGTCATCAAACAGCGGAAATCTTAGCCGACCTTCTAGTTTAGGTATAAAACTCAAGTCATGGTTGGCCGACTTAATTGTGAGAGCTAAACGGTCGATGGAGAACTGCCACCCCGACAATACTCCTCCCGAATCGCCTTCAAGCGTTAAGATATTTTCTACTACCCCCGTTAGCTGCGTCGAACCATTAAAACCAATGGTAAGGTTTTCAAACCCTGCGGTCAACCCGCGACCTGTTTGTCCCCCTTTGGCAAATTTGAAAGAAGGCGGTAGCGTCACCGCAATTCGTTTGGCGTACAAGCCTGTCCACAAGTTTATATTGCCAGCTAAAGCCGCTTGGTCTTCCTCAGGGAGACGGATGCCCGCGGGATTTGCCAAAGCAGACAAATCAAGAGCGGCCTCTTTTATCTCAAAAGCCCAATCAGGATGCGAAACGAAATAGAAGGGTTTGACGCTCGTTTCAAGCATCAGCTCTTCCCATTTTTCGACTTCTACGGCAAACAACGCCTTTACTTGCGAACTATCGGCCACCTGTCGTACTACACTGGTATCAAGGCCTATTTCTCCTACCAAACGAATCCGTTTGAAGGCCATGTTGCAGTCGAGGGTTATACTTGTCGTTTGGGCTAAATCTTCCGAACCCTTCAAGGTAAAGCTATAATTAGACCCAAATGAAGGCAAACGTAAATCTGCGCTCAAATAAAGTGTCGCCTGATCACCTGATATTCCATTGGGAGAAAAACAAAGATCTTTGGCCCCAAAATAAAGTTCTTGGGGCGTTTGCAGGGGCAACGGCGGCGTTTGAATGACGACTTGCATGGTTGCCTTGGTAGGCGTAAACTCCATACCAAATACCCCAAACTTCAGTTTATTGTCCCCTAAAGCTATATCAATACCGAGGGGTAGCGTCGCTTCGTAAGACTCTTCATTGAGTCTGAGGGTACGCTCTATGTTATCAATGTTATTGATGACATTAAATTGTTCTTTCAAACCCGACACAATCCCTGTGGTGATAGCACCTTCTACCCCCGTTTTCATGGTAATCGTATCGGCGGGTGTTCCTGTTTGCCTTTGATTCAAGGCTAAGAGTTGTTGTACCGCTCCGTTTTCGAGGTATCCAGCGTCTTTTACACCATACGCTTTCCCTTTCACGGCAAAAAAACAACTGCTCTTTTTCTTTAACTCAAGGTCATCAAACTTAACCTGAATCCAAGAATTCAAATACGGGTTCTTTATCAGTCCATTCCCCTTAAATTTCCCATTTTCATTGGTCGCCGATTTTACCACCAATTTAAAATAGCCCAATTGTACTGACACATTTTCTAGGGTAGTGATGTTCCCCAAATCAACCAAGTCTTTTGGCAAAATCGTACTATCGGCGATGCACGCACAGGCTTCAGTCGGGGCTAAGGCTAAATCACACTCCGAAGGCAATGTCCTACTATCATTATCAACTCCTTCAAGCTTAAAAACTTGGGCTGGACTAAATCCACGATTGGGGAGATTATCATCGCTTATTGAAGTACTTTTTGCCTTAACAGCAAGAGCATAGGTACGGCCTTTTTCCAGGGGTTTTGAAAAGTCTTGAGGCTGTAACAACTCAGTAAGTTGAGGCGATACATTTGGGCCAAGTAGTTCTTTTTTCACCACAAAATTAACGTCATTTCGATCGATAGCCGTTTGGATAAGTTGGTTCGGGTCTTCTATTCCCGTCACCATTTCAAGGAGGTAAATGGTATACGAAAAGTCATTCACCATCACGCTGTTGAGTTGGGCTAAGGCTGGAGTGAAAGCAACAGGAAACGGTATGTTTGGATTGTCCAATGGCGGAACCTCCGTACACATGGGGCACGGCTGATTGTTGATGCTATTAATCAAAGGGGAACTTAATTGCTCGAACGTCAAATTGGCGCATCCTTCATTACTCAATTCATTGGTCAATTGCTGATTAAGCGTTTCGGGACGCAGACGTATGCACAATTTATAATTTCCGCTGGGAATTTGCCCATCGGGATTACTGGCAAGGTATTCTACTAATGTCTTGCCATCACCCGTAATAAAACTATCCTCACCAAATAGCTCACGTAAGTCTTGGACAGTATATGATTTTGTGCCTGCAACAGTTCCCGCAGGGCCTAATACACCACCAGATGCAGGTACATTGGGGTTCGTAATGAGGCGAAAAGACGTGGTCTGTGAATAAAAAACTGCTTCAATCTGAAAGGGCTGATTTTCAGTCGTGAGGTTGGTTAGGGTCAAAATCATTTGTCCTGAGTTGGCAATTTCTTCCAACTCAGACAGCCTAGACAAAGGACGTTGGGTGGTCACCAAAAAATTAATGTTAATTACTTGAGCTCCCACGCCCTCCCCTGAGAGTAGGCATATAATCAACCAACATATCTTGCGTAATTCTTTCATTGCTTGACAATTAACAGTCTTTTTCAAAATCGAATCCCATAGCTTAACGTCGCCCTTAATTCGCTAAAATTGCGATAGACTAGCGCGTCCTGTTGTACTTTATAACGGTTGTATAAATAGTTACCTCCGACACTGATGCTCTGCTTATTGAGGGGGTAAAAAATAGTCAGCCCAGTATTAGTCATGATGCCGTCGTCCTGGCCATCTACTTTCCTAAGCTGACTATTATGATTTACCCCCACTCTTACTTTCAGTTTTGGTATCTCTTTACTCAATCCTACATTGGGACCTATATTTAACAAGGATTTACCCGCAGTTTCAATGGAGACATAGCTTAGAGCAATGGTTGAACTGAGTTTTCGTGGAATATGCGTAAAGTTGTACGTCACCACTCCAATCATCGACGATGCTCCTGTGTATTGGCGTGTAAAAGCATTTTGGTCGTTTGTATTTTGGTACGTAGCAGTTATCCCAAATGATTGTTGGCTTATTTTGCTTCCAAGCGAATAGTTAATAGTGGCATTGTACGATGAATTAACGACGCTTACGGCCAGCGAGTCATTAAAAAAATCTCCCAACCCTCGACTTTGACCTACCCCAAAATTGGAATAATTAAGTCCAATCGTGAGGCGTTTGATGGGGCTCATCGAGAGGTTGACCGAACTCACGTTTCGATGGGTAGTCGCCCCCTTGTTTCCCTTCAAATTATCGTGGGAACGCCCTATAGAACCGTTGATGATTAGCTTATTTTTAAAAAGTAACAAGGTGGGTGCGACGGTCAACTGTTCTACATCGTTTTGGAAATAATACGCCCCAAGTGATTGATAATCGGGGTCAACGCGCTGGTAAATCGCACGAATAGCTCCTTTTTTAAACCTCCAACCCATCGCTGCCGTACCCGCCGTGAAAAAATTGGAACTAGCGTTTACCGCCACTATATCCAACAATTTATTTTGCCAAGGTTCGGGATTTTCAATGTCTCTTTTTAGGGAATTTCGGGTAAGTAAACTAGCCCCCACATCTAAGTCAAATGTTAATTTCTGTTTAAAAAAGCCGAAGTGGTTTTTGAGTCCCACTGCTAGGTTTTCCATGGGTAACACCCTAGATTGCGGTGAGGGTGCGGTGATTGAACTGATCATATCTTTGGCTTTAAATACGCTAACATCTACGTAAGATTTTGGCGAACCAACCCCCACCTTTGCCGCCCATCCTATGCGCTGATATACTGGTCGAATGTACTGATAACGAACATCTTGCCCCGTTGCATCTTCATTAACAGGCCGCGCAAACTGCCCATACACAAACCCCAATCGAATGTTTTTAGGGGTATATTCGACTCCTGCACCCAAAAAATTGGCTCCCCCAAGGGTATAATCCGAAAATCGTACATTTCGGTATCCCAAATGGAGTTTGAGTGATTTATAATAAGGACTCACTCCGTATTGATTGAACGGTTGAGAAAATCTACGCTCCTGCTCGCTTACCACCAGTGTAAATGGGAACGTCATCCCAAACCACTTCACGACGGGCGTACCTGTCAAGTACCAGGTGAAGGGTTGGCGGCGGTTATTGATACCATTGGCCTGATAAAACTGTACGTTGGCCGCCAAACTCCCTCTGATTTCTAGGACTTTTTGATTCTTGAGCGAGCCTAAGTTCTGTGATACAACGGGGGTATGAACCAGCAAAAACAAAACCACCAAGTAACTCAAACAGCAATATAGATTTCTCATATTCTACTTGTATTTGATTGCCATGGCGGACTTCCCTCCCGAGTAGATCACAGCATCCGTCATGGCACCGTTTCCGCGCAGTTTTTTGATAAACCCCGCCAAATCTTCTTCAATCGAGTTGTTGACAATTCCTCCCGTCAACGCCGATTTCCACTTGAGCGACCCATTACTAGAGACAATCGTTTCGTAATCTTTCAGTGGTTCGGATAACGCGTAAACATCCACTCCTTCTATCTGTCGGACCTTTGCGACCAGTTTGGTCGTTGGCTTTGCATTTTCGGTAAAATTAATCGTCACTATTTCTTTTCCACCCGAATACAAAACCGCCTCAAAAACAGCCCCTTGCTTTCTTGCACGGCGAATAAACTGCAAAATTTTATCGGTAATGCTCTCATTAAATAGTCCCCCCGTTAGCAATGACTCCGCTTTTACCCCCGTAGTGACTGACGTAACCGTCTGGTAATCTCTCAATGGCTCGCACAGAAGATAAACCTCTATTCCGTCCAAACGTTGGACCCGTGCTAAACCGTTGTTTTTTTGTGCATTGACGCTAAAAATGCACCCCAAAACCAATGCTATACTTACAAGTGTTTTCATACTAAATTATCGCTATTTGATTGCCACATTCATCTTTTTGATTTACTATTTTCGTCTAGCTGGAACTGTCCAGCAGCGCAAAAATGAGCAAACGCTTCCTAGTATACGTTCTTGAAGCATTTGCCTAAAAACGTATAGTATCTTAATTCGTTACTGATACAAAACTCACCCTACTTAGCCATTTTCTCTCCCCCCAATCTTGGTAGTTTTCATCATGTACCTTGAAAGCTACCCCTAATACACAAAAGGTAAAAACCGCTTAGAGACTTTCTGGTAACGTGCATATTCCTCCCCAAAAGCAGCGACTAACGTAGCCTCTTCTACCAATATGCGGTAATAATAGGCTCCCCCTAACAACACCGCCGTAGCCAATGCCGTCATGTAAGCATGCACGACCAAGGTGCTACCCACAATGGCCACATACGCTCCCAAATAGCTTGGGTGACGAACGTACTGGTAGGCTCCACTGGTGATGATGCGTTGTTCGTGTTGAATTTGTACTTCGGACGTAAAAAAACGCCCCAAGGTCTGAATACACCAAGTACGAAACCATAGACCTCCAATTATTCCTATTACCCCCGTCACAAACACTCCATCCACAATCACCTGACCTTTACCGACATACATCCACTCAATCATGGCTGCGGCTTGACTTCCTACGTACACCAACACAATACCCAAGGTCGAAAAACGATCGTGCGCCGCTTGAGTTTGTACACCTTGAAGCGTGATAGGAGGTTGGGTAAAGACTAAAGCGATTGTTTTCAGCAATAAAAACAGCAAGGGAATACTCAGTAACTGCTCCCAATGCCCCCAAAGTGGTAGCACATACACTATCACTGAAAAAACAACGATATTCAATAGTTTGTGCTTCATATAACCTCTACAATCTGGTGAGTTTTGTATAATTGTTTCCCAAGCGGTGTCGGTTGTTCACGAAAATAGTTAGAAAGGGCATGGGAGTCTAATTTAAGGCCAAGTGTTACTTTCTCAACACCATTGGCAACGTAACGCTTATCTCCGTCAATATTTTTAGCTCCCAGTTGCTTGTAAAATTTCTCGTAACGGGGACTACAATTAATAAATACATACGTAGTGTCTTGACACTTCAAAACACTCGATAAAGAACTCGACATTATCATCTTAGCAATTCCTGCCTGTTGGTAAAGTGGATGCACCACCAGCCGACTTACTTCACAAAGTAGTTCTCCTTGACGTTCTAAACGGTCTTTACACTCAAAATGCTCCGTTGGCACACCTTGATAGCTTAAAAAAGGAAATTCGGCATCCGAGGGAAGTTCATACCTAAATCCGCACTCTTGTAATAGCGCTTTACTTACCCAATTGGTGTACTTTTTGTACGAATACACAACGCGTAAGTACCCGACGATTTCCTGCGTTTGTTCATTCAACGACACAAAATGTTTGGAATGCGCATCAAAACTATCCATGTCTAAGCCCTGCTCATTGGCCTGAATAAACGCCTTGTTCTCCGATTGGGCGTACACTTGGTAACGCAATTGAAACACTCGTTTCAATTCTTCTTTTTCGGTGACTTCACGGTAAATAAGAGACGGTGGCATTGTCGTAGAAATTAGTGGTCAACATCGTAGATGATTGAATGTACATATAAGTCGCGATGCCTACGAGGATTCCTCCCGCGAGTAGCAACCCCAATCCAAAAAGCGTGTTTGGCGCGATTCGGATACGCTTCCGTTGCCAACCGACAGGCATTGCAAGTGTAGAGCTATTTTTCATCTATCTGTGAGTTTAGGTGATTTACTACAGTCGTACTAATGATGGAGACAAAATTCAGCAGGATACGGCATTTTCCTGCCCCCCAATCTTGGTAGTTTTCTTCCATCATTGATATGAGCAAAGTACCCCATTTAAAATTGATTCTGTACTCATGGTTATCCATGATTTTGATTCATGGATAACCATGATTTTGTAACTACTACGAATCAAAAAAGAGGTAAAAACGGGTAAAATCCCCTCTAATGAAGCCGAAATAACCAGTGGTAGCTTTGTCTCAATACATTTGAGCCTATTCCGACGGGTAGTCGCAATAGGCTCAAATGTCCGACATAAATTTTGCATTAGCTCCCCCACATCCATCATAATTGTATCACCAATTTACCCCTGACGTGCCCTGCTTCTAAGTTGGTCGTAGCTTCGTAGATGCTTTCAAGACCTTGGTACGTTTTATCAATATTTATCTTGAGCTTTCCTTCTTGGACTTGTTGTACTACCCATTTTAGGTCATCCATAGACGGTTTTAGAAAAAAAACAGCCATTTTTTTAGCACGAACCGGATTCCACAACGCGCTGAACATTTTTGCGGGGCCAGGCACGGTGTTGAGGTAAAGCCCCCCACGGCGAAGAGCCTGTTTGGCTTCTTTAAACGAATATTTATCCACCACGTCAAAAATCAAATCGTACGCCTCCGTCTGGGCAAAAGGCGACGTTTGTGAATAGTCGATTACGTGGTCGGCCCCGAGCGATTTTACAAAATTTGCGTTGTTATACCGACAAACCGCCGTCACATTGGCACCCATTTGTTTTGCAAGCTGTACGCTAATGTGCCCCAATGACCCCGCAGCGCCTAAAATAAGCACATTTTGACCTGTTTTTACTTTACCCACGTCGCGCAAGCACTGTAACGCCGAGACCGCAGAGATAGGCAACGAACAGGCCGTTTCGAACGTAATAGAGGTTGGTTTTGGGATAATTTGCTCCGCTTTCACGAGCACATATTCGGCATAAGGCCCCGACTGCTTAAAAGCATCAACGGTTCCCAGTACTTCATCACCTACTTTCCACATCGTACTGCCCTCTCCTACCTCCGCTATTTCCCCTGCGAAATCAGTTCCCATGAGCATTGGGAGTTTACGCCTTACAAACATCTTAGCCTCTCCGCTTCGGATTTTCAGTTCTAGGGGAGAAATCGTAAAAGCCTTCACTTTGACCAATACTTCTCCAGCAGCAGGGACAGGCGTAGGAACTTGCTCTATTCGCAGAGCGTCGAGGTTTCCGTAATGTTTTAGTAAAATAGCTTTCATAAGAGGTTCTTAAATGAGTTTAGGTAAAAACATACTAAAAATCAGCACCAAAGTTCCTGAACCTTATTGGTATTTTTTCTCATGGTTTTCCATGATTTTACACCAAAAATTTAGGCTCCGAAAAGAATATCAGCAACTTTTTTAGTAACTATGGGTTTCCTCCTTGCAAGGTAAGCTACTCTACCCTATGAAACCATTCTTCTTCTCTATTCTTTTGATAAGCCTCTGGGGAGCTTCTGTTTTTAATAGCTTGGCACAGTCATCCGAAAACCTTTCCCCGCAAGAATCGGCTACGATAAAGAAGTATTTTCAGAAAGTTGATAATTTCATGAACGACGACAACTACGATTCAGCTCAGTATTGGCTCAATCGCGTCGATTTGCTGCTTACCATCAAAAAACCGACCTATTTTACTTACCTGTTTCACAGTCGGCAATGTGAAATTTATTATTTCAATAATTTGGTAGAAATTGGCCTAAAAGAAGCCAATAAGGGCTTAGCCGTGGCAAAATTGCTGAAAGACCGTAGCTTACTGGCGGATTCCTACAATTTTCAGGGCCTGTTTTATATCAACGCCGAGCAGCTAAAAATGGCGGAATCAAGTCTTCAAAAGGCGTTAAATTATACCCTCGAAGACAATGACGAAGGAAAAGCAGATTACTACAATTTGACGCAAAAGTACCACATCTACGGCAACTTAGCGGAAGTTTACATCAATCAGCAACAGTACTCAGAAGCGATAACGGCCATAGACAGTTCGATGAAGTTAGCGCTTCAAAAAGGGAAAGTTCGGCCGTATGCGTTGGGACAGTTTACCAAAGCGGCATTACTCCTCAAACAAGGTAACGCCAAGGAAGCGATACAGCACTATGAAGCCGCACAACGCACCTGCAAGCAAGCCACAGACTTTACCAATCTGCGCGATGTGTATTTGGTGACGTTTTCTGGTATTGCCAAATGCCAGCTTCAACTCAATCAGTTACAGAAAGAGCTAATTTCTCAGGGATTGGAATTTTACCACAATCAAAAAGACATCAATCGCTACTATTCATTGCTGTTTATCAACGATGTAATTTTGATTTTCAAACAAATAAACGACTACAAACGGCTTGCCGAATGCCTTGAAATTAAGTCTGACATTGAGAATCAGAATGTCAAAGGGAGTCTCAAAAAGTTAGAAACAACGGTCAATGTAAGTCTCCGCAATGAAAAAAAAGTACTAGAGATGGAACTGCAAAAAGTAAAAGCCTACCAAGAAAACGAGCGTAATCGGGAACAAAACCTGATAATTATTCAAGGGCTTGTGGTTTTGGTCGTCTGTATTTTGATTTGGGCCAACCAAAAATTGATTGCTAAAAACCGAGAATTGACGCAAAAAAACCAAGCGATTTCGGCTGCGCTCCTCCAAGGTCAAACCATCGAACGGAAGCGTATTGCGGCTGATTTGCACGATAATCTCGGCGGTACCATGTCGGCCCTCAACTGGAGTTTGGAAGCCATTGATGCCAAAAAACTTAACCCCAAAGAGCAAGAAGTGTACCAGCACGTCAAAAGGACCATTGCCAACGCCCACGAACAAGTACGCCTCCTTTCGCACAACTTGCTCCCCGATGAACTTGAAAAACAAGGACTTATCGACGCTCTGCGCTATTTAATTCGAAAAATCAACCAGAATAAGACCACCCAATTTACCCTCGAAATTGACCCAACCGTCGGGCGATTAGACAAACGTATTGAGTTTGAGCTCTACAGTATTTGCCTCGAATTGACCAATAATATTTTAAAACATTCGAAGGCTACCCAAGCCCGTATCCAGCTTTCTTTGGCTGAGAATCAAATCATCTTGAAAGTTAGCGACAATGGCCAAGGGTTATTTGATAACGCGTCGGACGGCAAAGGAATGAAAAACATCAAAGCAAGGGTTGAGAGCATTGGTGGCCATTGGACGATTCAAAACTATGAGAAAGGAGGAGTAAGATCTGAAATTGATCTACCTATTTAAGTAAGTAATCATTGTTAATTATTTTGAATATCAAAAACATATCAACTGTGTTAATTTAATTTTGCTGAATTACTTGACAGAATCAGATTGAATACCTTGAAATATATCTTTACTATTTATCGCTCCAATAAGGTTACTTTTATTTAATGCGTTTACCCTGAGAAATAATAAAATAAACCACTCAATCAGCAATTACTTATGAAAAAGAAGTACTTGATTTTTTTTATATTTTTTAATCTAATTCAGTTCAATGCTTTTTCTCAAAATAAGTTCATTACAAACCGCAAATCGTTAATTACACATCTTACACTTCAACCACCCTCCCTTGGCCGCGACACCTCCATCTTGCGGTACAAAATGGACATTTTTAATGCGTACGTCACCGACAAAAAACTAGATTCTGCTCGCTTTTGGATGAATGACGCCTATGCACAGCTCAAAGTTCTAAAATGGGAACCTGGCTGGGGATATTTTTACCGAACCCGTGGCTATTTTTACGTATTTTCCTCCAAACCTGATTCAGCTACCGCTGATTACCTCAAAGCCATAACGATTTGGGAAAAATATCATAATTGGCGAGAAGCAGGCATTGCCTCTGCGAGACTCGGCATGGCATTAGCAGGCGAAGAGAAGCACGAAAAAGCCCTCCAATTTTTTAATAAGGCGTTAGCTATTTTTATCAAATCTAACGATTATTTCAGCCAGGCAAATGTTTACAATTACTTAGCTGATATGTATCGAATTCAAGGAAATTACCCAAAAGCGTTGGAACAATTTCGTAAAAGTATTATCCTTATTGAAAACGGGAAAACAACTGCTAATGTCATAAAATACGACGTGGTTGGAACCATGTTTTTAATGAATAATCAACCTGATAGTGCTATTTTCTACTTTAATAAATCAGGCAAAAATCCTCTAAAAATACCTTCGTCGATTACTGACCCTTTTGTTAGTAATAGATTAGCAGAGTATTTTTTGGATAAAAGAGATTTTCAGCAAGCAACTCGTTTTGGACTCCACTCCCTCAGTTTGTCTCAAAAAAGCCAATCGGATATCCACCTAAAAAGGGCACATGTTTTGCTTTATAGTGCCTATAAAGGCGTAGGCAAACTGGATTCGGCACTTTTCCATTATGAAAATAGCAACGCTATTATTAATAAATATAATAACGTTGATGTCCAAAAAAAGATTGAAGAGCTGGAGATACAGTACCAAACTGAAAAGAAAGAAGCCCTCATTGCAAACCAAAACAAAAATATCGTACAAAATAAATTAGCGATTTTTCAAAAAACGGCAGCTTTGCAACTTACCAAAAAAAACCTTGAGTTTACCCAACAGAAACTTGCAAAAGAAGACATTGAAAAAAAGTTGCAGAAAGAAATTTTTAATAGCCAAACCAAACAGCAACAACAAAAAATAGAACAACTTCGGATTGAAAATCTGTTAAAGCAACAACAACACAATCGCATTGCTTTAGGAATAGGCATTGTACTTTTGCTGCTTTTGCTCGCCTTTTTGGGCTGGCGCAACCGCCAGCTTAAACAAAAAAACCAGGCCATTACTGACGCCCTTCTCCAAGGCCAAACCACGGAACGGAAGCGCATTGCGGCTGATTTGCACGATAATCTCGGCAGTACCATGTCGGCCCTCAACTGGAGTTTGGAAGCCATTGATGCCAAAAAACTTAGTCCCCAAGAGCAGGAAGTGTACAAGCACGTCAAAAGAACGATTGCCAACGCCCACGAACAAGTACGCCTTCTTTCGCATAACTTACTCCCCGATGAATTTGAAAAACAAGGACTTATCGACGCCCTCTACTATTTAACCCGAAAAATCAACCAGAATAAAGCCACGCAATTTGCCCTCGAAATTGCCCCAACCGTCGGGCGATTAGACAAACGTATTGAGTTTGAACTTTACAGTATTTGCCTCGAATTGACCAACAATATTTTAAAACATTCGAAGGCTACCCAAGCCCGTATCCAGCTTTCTTTGGCTGAGAATCAAATCATCTTGAAAGTCAGCGATAATGGCCAAGGTTTATTTGATAACGCATCGGACGGGAAAGGAATGAAAAACATCAAAGCAAGGGTTGAAAGCCTTGGTGGCCATTGGCTGCTTGAGAACCAACTAGCTGGCGGGGTGATGTCCACGATTTCGCTGCCTCTTCCCAATCTTTAAGCGCTAAAGCAAAAGTTCATTGTTACCCGTTCAAAGTCAACATATTACCTAACCAACCCGTGTCGCATGGCGTATTTAACGACTCCCGCCACGCTTTTTACACTCAATTTTTGCATCAAATTGCGGCGGTGGGTTTCCACGGTTGGAACACTAATGCACAGTAAGTCCGAAATCTCATTCGTCGAAAATTCGTTCGCAATCAATTTTATGATTTCAATTTCTCGACTGGTCAAATGCAAAATGGTATCTGGGCGAGCGTCGTTTAAGTCATCGGGGGCCGACGAAGAAAGCTCTTCAATTACTGCCTCACTATAGTATTTTCGTCCAGCCATCAAAGTGTAAATTGCTTTTTCAAGCTCATCACGGCCCGATTTTTTCAGAATATAGCCATTTACTCCTGCCTTTATCGCCTCACGAATGTGGGGCGCATCTTCGGCCATCGTCAACAATAAAATTTTTACTTGAGGGAAGCGCTCACGTAACACAAGCGTTAAATCAATCCCGCTCAAATGCGGCATATGCAAGTCAGACACTACAATGTCGACTTCGTTTTCCTCAAGGAATGTCATCACGTTTCGGCTATCGGTGAAGGTAACGGCCACCGTAATGTTTTCGATGGTAGCAAATAACATTTTTAAGCTATCTAATACGATTTGATGGTCATCGACAATGGCAAGGCGTATGGGTGATTGCATTTTATCTCATTTTTTTACAAAATAGCGACCTTCTGTTAAAAAAACCACTCATGGTTTCCCATGATTTTTACACAAAAAACCATGAAAAAGCCTCTACGGTGAAGTAGAGGCTTGGCATGAAGAAAGGGTATGGAAAACTTAAAGTCTTATGCGGTAGGTTCCGCCTGAGTCGTTGACTCTTGTACTTTCACCTCCTGTACTTTGTGATTACTTGATAAATAAGAATAAATAGCGGGAATGATGTACAGCGTCAAAATGGTAGAGAACAAAAGTCCCCCTACGACGGAAATTCCCATCGAAACGCGGCTTTCTGAACCTGCCCCCAATGCCAACGCAATCGGCAAAATCCCTAGAATGGCACACAAACTCGTCATCACAATTGGGCGGAAACGCGCTACGGCGGCTTCTTTCACGGCTTGGAGTTTGTTTACTCCCGTTTCTTTTCGTTGGTTGGCAAATTCTACAATTAGGATACCGTTTTTGGTGACTAACCCCACCAGCGTAATGATTCCAATTTGGCTAAAGATGTTAAGGGTTTGTCCAAAATCCCAGAGCGACAACAACGCTCCGCACACGGCCAAAGGTACCGTAAGTAGGATAATAATAGGGTCAACAAAACTTTCAAATTGCGCCGCTAAGATGAGATAAATCAATACTAGCGCTAGTCCAAACGCAAATAAAAGACTTGAAGAGCTGTCTTTAAATTCGCGCGATTGCCCGTCTAAGGCCGTCGTGTATGACTCATCGAGTACGCCCTTGGCGATACGGTCCATCTCATCGAGTGCTTTTCCTAACGTCACTCCTTTGGCAAGCCCTGCCGTGATGGTAGCTGCGGACGAACGGTTGAAACGGAACAACTGTGGTGGTGAACTTTGCTCCGTGAGCTTCACGAAATTGTCAAGCTGAATCAACTCGCCACGGTTGCTTTTCACAAACAACGATTTCAAGTCCATCAAATCGTTACGATCAGGACGGTCAATTTGCCCGATTACTTGATACTGTTTTCCATTCATTAGAAAATAGCCAAACCGACGGCCAGAGAGTCCTAGCTGCAACGTCTGGGCAATATCTTGAATAGAAACCCCTAAGTTTTGGGCTTTATCGCGGTCAATTTCGAGGCGAATTTCAGGTTTGGTAAATTTCAGGTTGATGTCAGTTCCCACAAACATTGGGCTTTCATTTACTTTTTTCATCAACTCAGGAATTACGGCCCGTAGCTTTTCGTAACTCGTCGCTTGCACCACGTACGACACAGGGAAGCTGCTTCCTCCGCGTTGACCCGTTTGAATTGTCGGGTCTTGAAGGACAAACGATTTGGCACCTGAAAGCTTTTTCACCTTCGACTGAACCGCATCGGCGATTTCCATTTGCGAACGTTGGCGCATCACTGGTTCGCTCAACACCACCCGCACAAAACCCGTATTGGTTGCGTTGGTTGAAAAGCCAGGTGCCGTAATGGTAATCAAAGCATCTCTTTCATTGGTTTGTACCTCATCCTCCACCACTTTGGCAAACATTTTCAAGTAGCGATCGGTAAAATCAAACGTAGCCCCTTCTTGCATTGTCAACGATACCCTAAACCCACGACGGTCTTCCATTGGAGCCAATTCAGATGGGATAGCTTCGTATTTAAAGAGTAAATAAATCACGCCCACAAAGGCAACCATCAATACCCACGCCATCCATCGAATCTGCATAAAAGATGCAAGCGATGACTCGTAAGCGCCGTTTAACCACGTAAAAAACGGCTCCGTCACGCGGTATAACCACGGTTGTTTGTGGCTCGATTTCAAAAGCTTCGAACTTAGCATTGGCGTCAGCGTCAATGACACAAAGGCCGAAATAATGACCGAGCCTGCGACAACAATCCCAAATTCACGGAACAAACGCCCCGTTACCCCTTGTAAGAAGATAATTGGTAAAAACACCGCCGCCAGCGTAACGGTGGTAGAAATAATGGCAAAGTAAATCTCTTTGGAGCCCTCAATCGCGGCTTCGCGGGGAGAAAGCCCTTCCTCAATTTTGGTATAAATGTTTTCTAAGACTACAATCGCATCATCCACGACCAGACCAATCGAAAGTACGATTCCGAGCAGGGTGAGTACGTTGATAGAAAAACCCATGATGTACATCAAAAAGAACGTCCCTACCAACGACACAGGAATAGCCGTCAACGGAATAATAGTACTCCGCCAATCGCGCAAGAAAATAAAGATAATCAAAGCCACCAAGACGAAGGCCGTAATGATGGTTTCTTCTACTTCAAGGATAGAGAGTCGTACGGCACGGGTATAGTCAAAACCAATCGCCGCGTTGATATCAGGTGGAAGGTCTTTACGAATTTGGTCGATACGCTTATACACTTCATCGACAATCGCAATTTGATTCGCCCCTGGCTGCGGCACCACTGCCACTCCGACCATCGGTACTCCGTCTCGGCGCATCAAGGTACGTTCGTTTTCGGGGGCTAATTCGGCCCGACCTACGTCCATGAACTTCACTACTCGGTCAGATTCTTCTTTGACAATTAGGTTATTAAATTCATCAACCGTTGTTAGACGCCCCAAAGTCCGTACTGTAAGTTCGGTCGTAGCGCCTTCGATTGAACCAGAAGGTAGCTCAATATTCTGACGAGTAAGGGCATTCAATACGTCGATGGCCGTCAAACGGTACGATGCCAATTTTAGTGGGTCAATCCACAAACGCATCGCGTAGCGTTTTTCTCCCCAAATCTGAATCGAACTCACCCCAGGAATCGTCTGCAAACGCTCCTTTACTTGACGCTCAACAATGTCGTTTAAGTCCAGCATCGAACGTTTATCACTCTTCACGTTCATAAAGAAGATGGGGTTCGAATCCGCATCGGCTTTAGAAACAATGGGTGGATCAATATCGCGAGGCAAGACCCCCAACGAACGAGAAACACGGTCGCGCACGTCGTTGGCGGCGGTTTCGAGGTCTACACCTAAGTCAAACTCTACAGTAATGTTGCTACGGCCATCGCGACTGGCAGATGTAAGGGTTTTAATCCCCGAAATACCATTAATAGATTCCTCTAATGGCTCCGTGATTTGAGACTCAATGATTTCGGCATTGGCTCCCGTATAGTTCGTCATTACGTTAATGACGGGCGGATCCACACTTGGGTATTCGCGCACACCTAGGTACGAAAAACCAATCAACCCAAAAATGATGATGATGAGCGACATCACCACTGCCAATACGGGCCGTTGAATGCTAGTTGTTGATAATGATGCCATTTTAGTCTTGCGTTACTTCTTTATATCTACTTCTCCGCCCACTTTCACTTGTAATATCCCCGACGTAATCAACGTATCACCTGGAGTTAACCCCTTAACAATCTCGATCGTTTTATCGTTACGAATTCCTACTTCGACCTTCACCAGTTCTGCTTTGTTGTTTCTGACAATAAATACACTGTGGCCTTTGAGGTCAGGGATAACCGCTTCAGTCGGAACAATGATGGCGTTAGCTTTAGAATTTAGCGTAATTTCTACCCTCGCAAACGCCCCTGGCACCAACTTACGAGAAGGGTTAGGGCTCGTTGCCCGAAGTGTAAGGGTACGAGTACTTGGGTCGATTTTGGGCTCGATGGCGTACACCGTGCCTCGGTATTTTTCGTCTCCTCCCTCCGTCGTGAACAAAATCCCAGTGCCTTTACGAACGCTAGCTGCATATTTAGCAGGTACCGAAAAATCAAGTTTGGCAGGATTGACATTGGTCAAGTTAGCAATTCGGGTCGCGTTGTTTACGTAACTACCCGAGCTGATATACCGCAAGCCTACAGTTCCGTCAAAAGGTGCTTTGATAACCGTTTTGGCAATCTGCGCCTTGAGGTTTTCGATATCAGCGTTCATACTATTTAAGTTAGTCAAACTGATATCGTAGTCACGCTGGCTGATGGCCTCCTTTTCTAATAATCGTTTTTGGCGCTCTTCGTTTACTTCGGCGAGTTTCTTTTGGTACTGTAGTTTTTGAAGCTGTGCCTGCAAATCCGCATCATTGATTCGAATCAAGACTGTTCCTTGCTTCACATAATCGCCTTCGCGGAAATTAATGGCCGTTACTCGCCCTGCGATTTCGCTCCGAATTTCTACTTCTTCATTGGCAATGATGGTACCTGTAGATAGGATTTTTTCGTCAATGCGTTGATTCCCCACCACCAAAATCTCAATGGGGGCTGGACCTCCAGCAGCCTTATTGGGAGCACCTCCCTTGGCACCTGCCACTGCATTTTTTCCTGCATCTGCCCCTTTTTCTTCTTTTTTAGAAGCAAACTCTTTCAAACGAGGATAAAAGGCTAAACCTGTAATAAGTAGAATAACTAGAATTGTGACAAGGGTTTTTACGGGCTTGCTCATTGGTTAGTAAATAGTGGTAAATCGCTTTAAAAACATAGGCTTTCACTCCTTTCAAACGCTCTTTTTTTCGTGCCTAGTAGGGGTCTGTTGTAGGTAACACCATAATTAGGCAAAAAAGGTCGCTTTCATGGCTAGCATCGACCAATTTGTTTTTTGTGTCGCTTAAATGAAACAAAAAAGCGACGCTCCGAGAGCGTCGCTTTGGTTAGTACATTTACCTTTTGGTCGAATTAACGACGAATATTCAAGGTAAATGTCTTATAGTTTTCACTTGGTTTGATTTGGTCGTTACCTGTCAACGTCAACACCAATGGATAGTTTTGGGTCGCGGCAACGGTGGTAGGGATTCCTTCCAAAATCTCGAACTTAATATAGGCCGAGCTGCTGTTGGCTGGAATCGTCACCGACCCTTTGCTTTCCAAAATACGGTAGTTGATGTTTTCAACCGCCGTGCTCTTTGTTGCGTCAATAGTATACCCAAGCGTAGTGGCCTCTGGGCGTTGTGCTCCTACCAATTGCACCAAAATACTGTCTCTTTTGAGTAGTTGGCGAATCGTACGCTGAGCAACCCCGTTTGACACGTTGTTGGTTGGCTGAGTAGCAAACCCTGTACGTGGGTTTTTGAACTCCACTACTGGAGCCATGTCGTACGTCCAAGAAGGATTTTCGAAGCAAGACGTAAGTGACAATGCCATTGCTCCTACTACTAAAAACTGGATGAATTTATTTTTCATGTTTTGTTCAATGTTTAAGTAACTGACCTGACTGACAATTAATGGCTTTTTGTAGCGATTAGTAGCCACGGTTTTGCTTCAAGTTTTTGTTAAGTTGTACTTGAGCAACTGGTAGTGGTGCCAAAATACGAAAATCATCGTAAGGAACTACGGCTGAAAGACTCGCCTTAGTGATGGTTTGGCCACGACGTTTCAAATCAAAGAAACGGTGTCCTTCCAAGTACAATTCCAAGCGACGCTCACGCATGATGGCGTCAATCAAATCAGCTCCTTTGACAGTAGCAGCCACAGGTGTTGCCCCCGAACGCGTACGAATACGGTTTAGGTCAGCCAGCGCTAGGTCTTCTTTTCCAGTAGCGGCATACGCTTCGGCACGGATAAGCAATACTTCTGAAAAACGAATCACAGGGATGTTATCCGTAAATGGCCCTCTTGAACCTGGGAACTTGCGGCTAAACACCACCGATTCTCCTCCTTTTACCCCTGCAAACATAGCCTGCGTACGACGAATATCAGTCGCTTCAAACAAACCTAGGAGTTCGTTGGTAGGGACTACGTCTGCCCAGTTACCAGTCGTCAAGTTGGTCGTCAACGAGTGCATAGACTCGTTGGCTCCCAAGCTTTCAGTTGCTTGTACGTAGTTAATTTCAAAGAAAGACTCAGTGTTGGGAGCCGTTGTAAATGCTGAAGCATAGTTAGCACCAGTAGCCAACGCCGCACCGTTAGGAGCGTCTAGGGCTGCCGTAGCGTAGGTAATAGCATCTGCATATTTTTCCCAATAAAGATAAACGCGAGACAAAAGAGCATTGGCCGCTGCCTTGTTGGCACGAAGGCGGTTTCCTGTGGCAGGGAACAACGCAATCGCTTCTTTCAAATCTTTTTCGATCAACTGATACGTTTCTTCAATGGTCGCCCGTGATTTAAAATCTGCTTTCGACACGTCGTCCGTTGGTTCAGTCCGCAAAATCATTCCCAAGTTAGCACCGCCTACCACTTTAGTAGGCTCGTAGCAAAATACGCGCGCCATATCAAAGTACAAAAGTGCACGCAAGAACAACGCTTCGGCTTTAATTTGAGCTTTTTCTGCTTCAGTTGTATTGGCTCCTGCAATCCCCTGAATGATGAAGTTTGCTTCGTTGATAGCCGCATAGTTAGCCCAAAACTGTTGCATGTGTGCGCTTGGCGCATTCACGCGTTCGTTGAAATAACGGTTTGAGTTCGTATTGGTCAAACGAACGTTATCCGCCATGATTTCAGGAGCAATCATCATACGAGCTCCGTAGTAGGTGTTGGGCTGCAAACGGTCATACACCGAGATCAAAAGAGCACGTACCCCAGTAATATCCTTTAAGGCTACGTCAGTACCAATCGACTGTTTTGGTTGAGTGTCAAGCAAATCACTACAAGAAGTAGCGGCCATTGCCAACACGGCCAATGTTATATTTCTAAGTTGTTTTGTCAACATGTCTTTTACAATGGTTTAAATTAAAACTCAATTTGAATACCCCCTGTCACTTGCTTACTTTGCGGATAACGTCCGATTTCAGTAAGCAGAATTTCTGGGTCTAAGCCTGTATACGCCGTCCAAGTCAGCAAATTGATGGCTTGAGCAAAGAAACGTACTTGGTTCAAATGAAGTCTTTTGGTAACACTTGATGGTAAATCGTAGCCTAATGTCACTTGCTTCAAACGAACGTAACCCGCATTTTCAAGCTGCTTAGTTGAGAACGTTTGAATCGTGCTACTTCCTGGCTCAGTACCTCCCTCGTACGGACGAGGCACTCGCGTGATTTGGCCAGGCGTTGTCCAACGCGCAAGCTGAGTCTGCATGTTGTTCCAACCTGCCGAAGCCGAGCTTTCCATAAAGAAGCCGTTGTTGTTCAACACTTGGTTGCCCCATTGTCCTTGAAAGAAAAATTCCAACGAGATGCCTTTGTAAGACAAACGGTTGGTTACCCCACCAAATCCTTTAGGAAGCGGAGAACCTTGGATTTTGGAATCGCGTGCTTGAAGCGTATACGTAATGTTACCGAGTGAATCTAACCACATTGAACGGCCATCAGCTGGGTTCACCCCTGCGAAAGTAGGATACCAGTTGATAAAAATAGGTTGACCTACCCAGTAATCTGTACCGATGTTAGTTTGACCAGGCAACAATTGAAGAATTTTGTTGCGTTGGAACGATACGTTCCAGTTAGTTTCCCAACGGAAGCCACCCTTGTTGAAGTTTACGTGACTAAATTCGATTTCCAACCCTTTGTTTTCAACTTTTCCAAGGTTTTCATTGATTGACCCAAACCCGCTATCATCAGGCAACGGGCGCGACAACAATAATTTATCGTTTACTTTACGATATACTTGTACTTCCCCAAATATACGGCCGTTGAAAAGTGAGTAGTTCACCCCTGCATTGATAGTCGAAGCTACTTCCCACGACAAGTTAGAGTTTCCAAGTTGTGAAGGACGAATCCCTGGCAAGTCGATGTACTGACCACCCAAACCAAACAAGGCACGAGAAGCGAAGTCACTAATGTTATTGTTACCAGCTTTACCGTATCCTGCAAATACTTTCAATTCAGATAACCAGCTGTATTTTTTCATAAAATTTTCTTCCGACAAACGGTATCCCATTGACAACGCAGGGAATAATCCGTAACGGTTGTTCGCTCCAAAACGTGAAGAACCATCGTAACGTAACGTAGCCGTACCAATCAACTTATCTTTGTAGCCATAGTTAAACGATCCAAACACACTGGCAATCCGCCAAGTAGTATAAGTTCCCGTAGTTGTGATTGGACGCGCTGCCGCTGCCAACGTACGGAATAAGCCATTTGGAAAACCTTGCCCAGTAGCCGACACTGTTTCAACCACCTGCTGACGGTATTCTCCCCCTGCCAAAGCTCCTATTTCATGATCTCCAATTGTTTTATTGTAGTTCAAAGTTTGAGCCGTATTCCAGTTTAAGCTGTAACGGTTAGAAACCGTAGCACTACCTCCTGTTGAAGCAAATTGCGGAACGATAGGGTCGCGGTAGGCATCGTCACGGTTATTGGCATAATCAAGCCCGTAGAATGAACGGAACTTCAATCCAGGGATAATTTCATAGTTCACCGCAAGGTTACTTACCGTCTGAATGGTTGTATTCAAACGTGTTTCGTACTCCACACTTTGTACTGGGTTGTAGCTAAATGCTCCTGTAAGTGGTGCATTGTATGAACCATCTTCTTTGTAAACAGGCTGGTTTGGCAAAATCAACGCGGCCGCAAAGAAGGGGCTGTTGATAAAGGCTCCGTCCGCAATCGCACCATTTTGACGAGTTGCTGCTAAGCCAATAGAAGTTTCAATTTTCAACTTTTTATTTGCTTGGTGATCCACGTTCAAACGAACGGTACCACGACCAAAATCTGACTTGATGATTTGCCCTTCTTGGTAGTTGTATGAAGTAGCTAAATAAAAGTTTGTTTTACCGTCACCACCCGTAGCTGAAGCATCAATCATACGAAGACGTCCACGACGATATACATAGTCTTGCCATGCGGTGTTTTGAACTGTGGCAGGGTCACCATACTGAGAAATGGCGTTAGCACGAGCCGTTTCAACTGATGCATTGGTTGCAATGGCACGGTTCACAAAACCTTCAATTTTAAGCGTAGCAAACTCAGAAGCAGTTAAAACGTCCAATTTTTTCAATACATCGGTAAAACCGTCTTGAATTGACACTTTGAACTTAGTTTTACCCGCTTTACCACGTTTGGTGGTAATCAATACTACCCCATTTGAACCTTGAGCACCATAAATAGCCGAGGCCGCCGCATCTTTCAACACTTGAATAGACTCGATGTCGTTAGGGTTTAACGAAGCAAGTACGTTTGAACTTGATACGCCTGACAAACCACCACTCGCTACTTGTACCCCATCAATGATGTAAAGTGGGTCGTTACCTGCGTTAATAGAACCAACCCCGCGAACGCGAACGTTGATACCACCTCCTGGCTGACCACTTGTAGCTGTTACCTGTACCCCAGCCGCACGACCTTGAAGTGCACGGTCTACGGTCTGCATTGGCAAGCCTTCGATTGTTTTACCACTTACTTGAGATACCGCCGCTGTAATGTCTTTCTTAGCAGTTGAACCTCCATACGCAGTTACCACAACTTCATTTAAGTTGTTGGCTTCTGGTGTAAGTACTACGTTAATGATTGTTTTTGAGCCAACTTCAGCAGTTGTTTTTTCAAAACCTACGAAGCTAAATACAAGTTGGCCACCGTTTGAAACCGCGATTTTGTACTTACCATCGACGTCGGTGTTCACACCTCGAGTAGTTCCTTTCACTACTACCGTCACCCCTGGCAGGGCCGTTCCATCTTCACTGCTCGTTACCGTTCCTGAGACGGTTCGCTCTTGTGCTTGGAGTTGCACACAAAAGCTCGCCAGCAAGCAGATGCTTGCGAGTAAAAATTTACGCATACGATTAAGTTTGGTTTTTAGTTAGTTAAAATGGTGTCTTTCAACACCCAATTATAAACTTAGAAAAGCCTCTAATTGTTCCCGTAAAAGTACTCAAGAACCCTAAAAGTTACAAACAAGCAGCCTAGTTTGCCTACTATTTTTATACCTAAACGATTAATTTATAGTATATTAAACATGAAAAGGGAGACCGAAGCCTCCCTTTTCATGTTTAATATACCAAACAACCTTTCCTTGACTAGTAGCCAGGGTTTTGTTCAATAATTGGGTTCTGTGTTTTCTCCGTATCTGGAATTGGCCAGATAAATCTGAAATCCGCATAAGGAATGGCCGCTTGTGTTGGATTGATTGCGCCACCTACTTTATATAAAGCCGCTCCTTGCGCCGCATTCGCATATTTAGCAGGAATACCACCTGTCGTAAAATCTGGATCGACCGCGTTACGGTGAATATCTGCCCAACGCTTACCTTCAGCTAAGAATTCAATTCTTCTTTCTAACAAAATAGCTGCAATAAGTGCTTTTTTGTCAGCAAAGCTAGCTGCTGTATAAGCTTCGGTTGCAGGGGCAGCAAGTGCACGGTTACGAACCGCATTCAACAAAGCAATCGCTCTATCAGATACCCCTGTTGCTTGACGTGCTTCGGCTTCCGCCGAGTTCAACAATACCTCAGCATAACGAATCTGCGGAGCGAAGTCGGCTCTTTCGGTATATGACGTATATTTTTTAGTAAATACGTTGCTGGTCGAGGCTCCGTTAGCGTTAGCACCCGTTAAATACAATTGCGTACGGCGCTTATCTGTTTCCAACCACTTGGCATTGTTCCAGATGATTGGAGAAATGGCCAATAGACCACGTGCTCCTAAGTTGGCAGCACCGTACATACTTGGCAAGGCTCCGTTGGTACCTGTGTTATCCAACGCATCGTTACGGATAGAGAAGATACTTTCAGTAGAGCTGTTGTTTGTAAATGCCCCACTAGGCTCGTCTGTCAATTTCCATCCTCCGATTGGGCTAACAAATGGAGCCGCTGCTGGAATTAACTTAGCTCCTTCAGCAATAGCACCTGCCCAGTCTCCTTTGTGCAATTTTACGCGTTGCTTCAAAGCAATCGCCGCTGCTTTTGTAGCACGTACTGTTCCTGGCGAGAGTGTAGCTGGCAAGTTTGTTTCTGCAAAATCTAAATCGGCTAAGATTTTTTCGTAGTTCTCAGCCACTGTTGGGCGAGCAATTGCTCTTACTTGGTCAACCGCCGAACCAGAGTTAATCGCAAAATCGCGGTAAGGTACTCCGAGTTTGTTACCGTTGCCATCCAAATAAGGACGAGCAAAGTGAGTAACTGCCTCGTGGTGCGCCATCGCTCTCAAGAAACGACATTCTGCTTCGTACTGAGAAGCTACCGCTGCGGTAATAATGTTTGTTTTAGCGGCGTTTTTAAAACCATCAATCGAAATGTTGGCTTTATTAATGAGGGCGTACAATGCTCCCCAATGACCTACGTTGTTTGCCGTTGTCGTATTGTACGTAGCTTGATACGTGATTTGGAAAAACGCGGCCACGTTAATCACATCTTCTCCGCGAGCATCCCCTTGCTCAATGTTGGCGGCGCCAAACGGATACCCACGAACAGACCCATCGGTGTAAGGGCTACTTTGTGCGGCATCGTATACCCCATATAAGGCCAATTGACAACGGTCGGCAGTACTAAACGCACTGGCATCGGTGATGGCATTGAAAGGGCTTTTGTCAAGGGCGGTTTCGCAACTGCTCATCATCGCCAGTGGAATCGCTCCTATTAATATTCTTTTTACTAATGTTTTCATAAATCAATCGTTTGTCGTAGTGTGAATTAAAAACCAACATTTAAACCAAATGAAACGGTTCTGATTTGTGGGCTTACCGCGTTGTCTAAGCCCAATGTGCTAATGTTGTCAGGGTCAGCTCCGCTGTATTTTGTCCATACAGCCAAGTTTTGACCTTGAGCAAACAAGCGCAAGCTTTGTACAAAACCTTTCGTTGCTTTGGTCAATGCTTTACTTGGCACGTTATAACTCAATACGATATTTTGTAAACGGAGGTAATCACCGCTTTCTAAGAAACGTGAGTTGGCCAATTGTGATTGGTTGATGTTGTTACCTTGTCCATAGTATAATTTTGGAACGTTAGTAACATCACCTGGTTTTTGCCATCTCTGAAGAATTTCACGACCGTTGTTTTGGAAACTTTGGTTCATCAACGCATCTTGGCGAGTAATGTTGAAGATTTTGTTACCCCCTGAGTAGCGAAGCATTACTTCAAGATTCAACCCTTTGTAGTTGAAGTTGTTTGTAAAAGCACCAAACCAAACTGGGGTTGGGTTTCCAAGACGAACACGGTCATTGAACGTCAATGAAGTCTGTGCACCCAATGTGCCTTCGTTTTGACCAGACGCTACGTAATAGCCACCAATTGAGAAAGGAGCTCCATTCGAGATGTTCAATTGAGCTAGTGTTCCGTCTGCTTTCACGTACACTGGATTACCGTTTGCCGAGTTAACTCCCGAAAATTGGTATCCGTGAATTACGTTGATTGGCTGCCCTACTTCAATCAAGTTATAACCACCATTCTGGATGTAAGGTACGGCGGTTCCACCGATTGAATAAAGGGCCGTGATTTGGTTTTTGATGTTTGAGTAGTTGAAGTTAGCATTCCAAGTGAAATCTTTGCTTCTCAATACATCACCGCCGATTGATAATTCAAATCCTTTGTTACGAAGTGAACCAATGTTTTGAGAAATTGAGTTACCAGGAACCCCCGCACTCAAAGGCGTAGGAACTCCTAATACCAAGTTATCAACATCATTCACAAAGTAATCTGCTGTTAGATTGAAACGGTTATTAAGAATACCCATATCAATACCCACATCGTACTTATTACTTGTTTCCCATTGCAAGTCTGTGTTACCTACTGCCGATACTGCAATACCACTAATGTTTCCGTAAGGACGAGCACCGTACGTACTCAAATAAGGGAAGCCGCTCAAGGTATTACCCACTTTAGCAAACGAGGCTTTGATTTTCACTTCGTTGATGTACTGGCTCAAACCACTGTTGGCCCAGAAGCCTTCTTCTGACAAACGCCATCCAGCTGAGAAACCTGGGAACACCCCGTAGCGTTTTTCTGGTGCCAATGAGCTTTGCCCATCGCGACGAATAGAAGCTTGAACGAAGTATTTGCTGTTGAAATCGTAGTTGAAACGACCAAACAATGACTCGAAGCCCGATTGGCTGAGCGAACCACCCGTTGTTTGAATAGCTGCACTACCCGTGATAAAGTTCTCCTTGATAAAGAACATATCTGAGATGTTTGAACCTGAAGTAGAATGCCACTTGTAATTTTCGCGTTGAACTTCATGCCCTGCGGTCAAGTAAAAGTTATGATTTTTACCCAACGTAAAGTTGTAGTTCATGTAGTTTTGCCACGTATAACGCAATTGGTTCTGGCTTTGGTTGTACACATACCCGTTGGTTCCCCCTGAAGATGTTCCATATCCATCCCCGTGAAGGTTGGTCCAGCTTTGGAAGCTATAATCGTTGAACAAGTCAGCCGAAAACACCGAACGCAATTTCAATCCTTGGATAGGTGAAATTTCGATAAAGCTGTTGTTAATGATGCGGTATTTGTCCGAACGATATTGGTTATTACGCAACGTGAAGGCCGCGTTCGTAAAGTTATCATCCACTGAAGTAGTGTTGGCACCTGGGTTCATTGAGTTACCACTTGGCCAGTTGATATTAAATCCAGTTGGGTGATTGGGATTGTACGGCGACACGTTTGGCAACAAACGAAGGGTAGAAGAAATCGCTCCGCTCAATGCATTGGTACCGTTGTTTTGGTCTCCGTCGTCTTGGCGGCTAATGGTGATATTGTTCCCTACCTTAACATACTTATTTGCTTCGTGCTCTACGTTCAAACGAGCACGGTACGCTTTGTTGAAGTTAGTAATAATAATCCCTTGTTGCTGCGAGTAGTTGAGCGACATATAATAGCTAGTCTTCTCCGTACCTCCTTGGGCGCTCAATGTGTGGTTGTGCACTGCTGCATTGTTAACCATCACTTGATCTTGCCAATTGGTATTTGTTTGAGACGCATCCATATTGGCACGTAGCGCCTGACCTGCATTGGCCAATTTCTCATTGGCAATCGTTACAAACTCTTGAGCATTAAGCAAATCAAAACGTTTCAAGGCATTGTTAAAACCAATAGAAGCGTCATAGCTAATTTTACCTTTACCCTTTGTACCTCTTTTGGTAGTAATCAAAATTACCCCAGCTGCTGCTCTAGAACCATAAATCGCCGTAGCCGAACCATCTTTTAACACTTCCATGTTTTCGATATCGGCAGGGTTAATATCCCCCAACGCATTCGAGTTGGTTGTTCCAGCCAAGTTACCTGAGATAATTGGCACTCCATCTACTACGATAAGTGGCTCATTGGCTTGGTTAACTGAGTTTGTACCACGCACACGAATACGAGCAGGTGTGTTTACTCCCCCCCCTACGTTTGTCACTTGTACCCCCGTAGCACGACCCGCCAACTGCTTGTCGATAGAAGGAGTCATCAAGTTGGCAAATTGTTTGGCATCGACTTTAGAAGCCGAACCTGTAAAAGCTTTACGTTGCTGCACACCGTAACCCACAACCACCACTTCGCTCAACTCACTTACTTGAGTTTTTAGTGTTGCATTAATTACTGATTGGCCTCCAACCATCACTTCTTGTTCCTCCATTCCGACGAATGAATACACCAAGGTACTATTGTTGTTAGGAACTCGGATTGAGTACTTCCCGTTACCATCAGTAACTGTTCCTACCAACGTACCTTTTACGACCACACTTACCCCAGGCAATGGAGAACTGTCATCACTACTGGTCACAGTACCAGTAACCGTACGCTCTTGCGCTCTGAGTTGAGTGCAAAAGCCCAATAACAAGCATAAGCTTGCCAGTAAAAAATTACGCATACGAATTTAGTTTGGTTTTTAGTTTAACAAAATGGTGTAAACTGTTTTACCTTGCCTGAAAATGAAGAAATTGCAGGCGAAAGTAGGTGCGAAATTAAAAAAGGATTAAAAACTATTTTTATAAACCAGTAAATAATCTTAGTAGGTTTTGTCCAAACCCTCGATTTCAGCGACGAAAACTACTCATTTTATCGACAACCCCCTTTTAACAAAGCATGAATTTCCTTAACGCATTAGTTGCTTATGATTGAGTCTTTTTTAGAAAAAACAGCTAGGTATATTTTTGAAAAACACCCTCAGGTACAATCACTTGAGCATTTGTGCATTATTTTGCCCACCCGTCGAGCAGGCTATTTTTTCAAGCGCGCGTTAGCCCAATGCTCCCCGCAGCCCTTTTTAGCTCCTGAAGTCGTAGCGATTGACGACTTTGTAGCTTCTCGCAGCAAGGTTCAAATTGCCGATAATGTGAGCTTACTCTTTGAATTATACGATATTTTCAAAAAAGTAGATAAAAACATCACGTTCGACAAGTACTTGCAGTGGGGCAGTATGCTTCTCCGAGACTTCGACCAAATCGACCAATACTTAATTGATTCAGATTATCTTTTCAGCTACATCACTGAGGCAAAAGCTATTGAACGCTGGCAGGTAGAGTGGCCCAAAAGCAATGTCACTGCCGATTCTGAGCGCTTAAAGGCATATTTTGAGCTATTTTCAAACCTAAAAAAGGTATATTTATTATTCAGAGAACACTTACAAAATAAGAAGCAAGTATACCGTGGAATGGCGTATCGGCTATTGGCCGAGCAACCTGACGATTTGTTAGTACCCCAAGAAACATCCTCGACACCGCGCTTCTATTTTGTTGGTTTTAATGCGCTAACTTCAGCCGAAGAAAAAATTATCAAAGCTCTTATTAAAGCAAAACAAGCCGAGACGCTTTGGGATGCCGACTACTATTACATGCGTGACAACCCTTATGCGGAGGGGGGTAAATTTTTAAGAAAATACCGCGATGCGGCTTGGACTGGCGAGTGGAAATGGAGCGAAAATCTGCTACTTGAAACTCGAAAAGACATTCATGTATACGCAGTTCCGAATGCTTCGATGCAGGCAAAAGTGGCAGGAGAGCTTTACCAACAGTGGTGCCAAGAAGGCCAAGGAGGTTCGGAGAAACGCCCTGTAAGCATCGTATTAGCCGATGAGAATTTGCTCGTTCCGATGCTCAATGGGCTGGATGAGTCCATCACCGACTTAAACATCACGATGGGGCTCACGCTTCGCAACTCGCTTTTATTCACACTCATAGATTCGCTTTTTGAGTTACAATTTACCATTGCTGAGTTTAGAGCCAAAGATGGTCGTGCCGTAAAAATCCCTAAATTCAACCACCGAACGGTTCAAAAAGTACTCAATCACCCCTTTATTCGTCGGTACGAATACCTGGCCCTCCAGCAACGCGATGTATCGACTGAAACCATTATCCAAGTCACCATTCGAGAAATTCAGCAGCGAAATTTGGTCTATTTAGACCCTAAGCAGCTCCTCGAATGGGGTGAAAGTCATGTCCTTTTCAAAACACTTTTTACCCGCTGGGATGACAGCCCACTCACGGTTATTCGAATTTTTTATGATTTGATTGACATTCTTCGAGAGGTGTACAAAGACACTCAAAATGCCATTGAAACAGAGTATTTATATCTGTTTTATACGTTACTAAAACAACTCGAAACTACCCTCGGACACGAGCACGTTGAAAAACTAAATTTACGAACATTTAAGGCGTTTTTATATGAGCTTATTCGACAGACGCGTATTCCATTCAGTGGTGAACCTGTCAGTCCACTTCAAATCATAGGAATGCTGGAAACCAGAGCATTGGACTTTGAGAAAATCATTATTTTATCCATGAACGAAGGCGTTTTTCCTACCACCAAACGCCAAAATTCGCTCATTCCGTTTGACATTGCCAAAGAAGCTGGTTTACCCGTATACAGCGACCAAGACGCGGTGATGTCGTACCACTTTTATCGACTGTTACAACGCGCCAACGACGTGCATTTGGTGTATGTGACCGACTCCAACACTTACAATGGCGGCGAAAAAAGTCGGTTTATCTTACAGCTTGAACATGAACTATGGCCGAAATCCAACGGTAACATCAATTTTTATGAGCATACTGTTCAATTCCAAGAACAACCCAACGAAACGAAGTCGGAACAAGCTGTCTCAGCCGTAACCAGTGACTGGACAGTTCCCAAGACACCAGAGACTTTGGCTTTTTTGCGCAAAAACTTAGAAAACGGAGGCCTGTATGCCACGCACCTCAACCAATATTTGAAATGCTCGCTTCAGTATTATTTTAGTCGCGTGGCAGGGATAGCCGAAGATGAGGAAGTAGAAGAAAGAATGGGAGCCGCCGATTTTGGTTCGTGGATACACGCCGTACTCGAACGAATTGATATCGAATACCTAATGGACGATAAGCCCATTTCGGATGCCGAAATCAAAACCGTTTTACGCGAAGAGTTTGCCAAGTTATTCAGAGGATACGATCCCGAATCGGGCATCAATCGCCTTTTGTACCAAGTAGCGGAGCAAACCGTGCTGGATTTTCTAAAAGAACAACGCCAGCGGGATGAAAACCTTACTGTGCTCGCTACGGAACAAAAATTAACGGCGACGATTGAATTACCATTGGCAGATGAGACCATTACCGTAAAAATTGCGGGTAAAATCGACCGAGTCGAGCTCATCAACAACGTCATTCGCGTGGCAGATTACAAAACGGGCAAAATCGAACAGCTCCCCAAAGTCACTCCCGAAAAACTGGATACGATTATGAATTCGGGCGACAACTCAAATCACGAGAAAATCAGGCAGTTGTGGATTTATCAGTACCTGATTTATAAACAAATGCTGCGAGAAAAAGGACTACGTTTGAGAGGTCGCGAATTTCACCTTGATACCTACGAAGTAACTTCGGGGTTTTATTCCCTGCGCAACATCAAACGAGGTTTTATCTATAATCCCTTAAAGTTTGACGACAACAAAGAGGCGGAATCGTACGTAGAGCAGTCAGAAAAGTACCTTCAAACGTTCATCGTCGACAAGTTGCTTAACCCCAATGAGCCATTTCGCAAAACAGATTACTTATCCGCCTGCCAATTCTGCGATTTCCGTGAGATTTGTGGTCGATAATTTACTGGTTGATGCACGCAAAGGAGCTAAGATGCAAGTTTTTTACTCGCTCTGTAATTACACGACTTAGTGCCTTTGCGTGCCCAATTTATACAAACTCAAGCAGCTTGGACAAGCAAAACAGGCTGTTTGGCTCTTCGACGCGCTACGGTTGCTTGAAATCCATCCTTTTGCCGAATATAGCCATCATTTCCCACCGAAGCATGTACCAAATTGATGATACATCCCCGCCGAATTCGGACGAACGTGCTTGGCAGTTCGGACTCAAAAAGCCCTAACGTTTTGGCTACTAGCATCGGAGCGTGTGTTTTTAAGACGATAAGGGTGTAGTTTCGCCGACTTTCCAACCTAACAATCTCATTTAAGGGTACAAACAGCTTTCCTCCAATCGAGGGTAATCGTAAGCCAACCACGCCTTTTTTCGTATACGCAAGTTGATACACTTTCATAAGTAAGCAGGGTTTAATGAATGATACAACAAAGGTGCGGCCTTCCCCCTGCCCAATTCAACGGGAAAAGCACCCTTCACTTCCCGCATTTTTCCCGTATTTTCGCAACTTAGTTTAATCCATTGTTATGTTTGCCATTGTTGATATAGAAACCACGGGAGGCGCTTATGCGACAAGCCGCATTACTGAAATTGCCATCATCCGCCACGACGGTTCACAAATCATTGATTCCTACCAAAGTCTCGTCAACCCCGAGTGTTGGATCCCAAGTTTTATCACCCAACTGACGGGGATTGACAACGAAATGGTCAAAGACGCCCCTACTTTTGAAGAAATAGCCGACGAAGTGCGTCGAATGACCTTAAATGCGGCGTTTGTAGCCCATAACGTAACGTTTGACTACGGGTTTGTGCAGCGAGAATTCAATCGACTCGATGAATATTTTAAACGCGATACGCTGTGTACTGTCAAACTAAGTCGCAAGATTTTTCCTGGCTATAAATCATACAGCTTAGGAAATATTTGCCGCGACTTAGAGATTCGACACGTAAATCATCACCGCGCCATGGGAGACGCCTCGGCTACCACTATTTTGTTTGAACGGCTACTTCAAAATGACCACAACGGCCTTCTAAAAGACTGGATTTCCTAACGCTCACCCCACTCGCCCCGAACTCCAATTCGGGGCGCAAACGGCCCAGCGTCTCCGACGCAAAAAATAATTCCTCCCCTCAGAACCCCCACTCGTCCCGAACTCCAATTCGGGACGCAAAAGGCCTAGCGTCTCCGACGTAAAAAATAATTCCTCCTCTAAGAACCTTTTCTTCCTTCGCTGAGTTTAGTAAGTGATTACTCACTTTCTTAAACTATGACTGAAAAACAAGAGCTTATTTTAGTAACCGCCTTACGGCTTTTTGCCGAAAAAGGATTTGACACCACCCCTACTAGCCTCATTGCTAAAGAAGCAGGTGTATCCGAAGGATTGATTTTCCGTCATTTTACCAACAAAGATGGCTTAATGGACGCCATAGTAGCCATGAGCGAAGAACGATTGAGTCAAAATGCCGCACGTATTTTGCAATTGCCCAATCCTATTGACCAAATTCACGCCACGCTCGAATTGCCCGTAAAGCTTTTCAACGAAGAACGAGAGTTTTGGATGCTTCAATTTTCGCTTAAATGGCAGAAAAAATACAAGAATCAAACTTACACCCCTAGCTCTGCACACCTCGCGGTAGTTCAAGTTCTTACTGAAGCATTTCGGTCATTAGGTTACGCCCAGCCAGAGCAAGAAGTAACGGTTTTAATGATGCTTTTAGACGGTTTTAGTCACCAATTAGCACTTTCACCGTCTTCAGAATACATCGAGAATACCCTCGCTTTTCTTAAAAGTAAATACCCCAACTAACACCCAAAAATGTCTCGCAAATTCAAAACAACCATGATCACTACTCTTATCATTTTAGCATTCCTCTTTGTAGGGGGATTTGTTTACCTACAACAACCTCCGTTTGGGCAAAACCCCGAAGGAGAGCATGCTCAAAAAGTCAATAAGTCAAGCCATTACCAAGAAAAAGGATTTAAAAACCAGCACCTCACTCCCGACCTTGCCGAAGGAACCACTTACTTTGACATACTAAAAGCCTATTTTAAAAAAGTAGAAAACAAAGAACCTAGCAAACCTCTTCCTTCTGTTAAAACGGATTTAAAAAATTTACCTGACGATGTTCCAAGCATCGTTTGGTTTGGACATTCGTCTTATTTGCTGCGCATTGCAGGAAAAAACATATTGGTAGACCCAGTCTTTAGCGGCAATGCCTCTCCCGTTTCATTTGTGGGCGGCAACTACCCTGGTAGCAATGTGTACGCAGTAGAAGATTTTCCAGCACTTGATTTGCTCATCATTTCGCACGACCACTACGACCACCTCGACTATAAAACGGTAAAAGCCCTTCAACCCAAAGTGAAGCAAGTCGTTACGTCGTTGGGGGTAGGTTCGCATTTGCAACGTTGGGGCTATAGCACCTCTCAAATTACTGAACTTGACTGGTGGGACAAAACTTCGATAGACGATTCGTTGACCATCACGGCTGCTCCTGCGCGCCATTTCTCGGGTCGAGGCATCAAGCGCGCTCAAACGTTTTGGTCGTCTTTTATTTTAAAAACGCCCCAGTATAATCTGTACTTAGGGGGCGATTCAGGCTACGATACCCATTTCAAAGAAATTGGCGAAAAATATGGTCCATTCGACCTTGCCATTTTGGAGTGTGGACAATATAACCAAATGTGGAAGTACATCCACATGATGCCAGAAGAAACCGCTCAAGCTGCCGTAGAGCTCAAAGCAAAAACCCTTTTACCTGTTCACTGGGCGAAATTTACGTTGGCACTTCACCCTTGGACGGAGCCTATTGAGCGAGTAACAAAAAAAGCACAGGAGCTACAGTTGCCCGTCACAACGCCGATGATTGGTGAAGTGGTAGAAATAAATCGCAATTACCCCACTAAGACGTGGTGGAAATAAATCTTTAACAAAAAAGCGTTTCTAAATGATTAGAAACGCTTTTTTGTTAAAGGGGTCTTTGCTCCTTCAAATATACTTACAAAACGATACTGCTATTTCCTTAGAAAGCAGGAGTAAGGTTGAGTGCTTCCACTTTTTTGATTTCGGGTACCGACTTCAAAATCGCTTCTTCTAGCCCCGCCTTAAACGTCATCGAAGACATTGGGCATGAACTACAAGCACCCATTAGCTCCAATTTCACGGTCATATCGTCCGTAATTTCTTTCACTTTTACATTTCCCCCATCAGCCTCTAAATACGGGCGGATGCTGTTGAGGGCTTTTTCGACGCGTGATTGTAACTCTTCCATGATAACCTATTGTTAAAGCGCTAAGTTGCGTAATTTTTGGTTGTTAGTCAAGGTAACAGGTTTTTACACCCGAATCTCTACTTGTTTGGTTCTTTCTAACGTTGCGTTGCGAATCGCCACTTGCTGTGCCAAGTTTTCAGCCGCTTCTTTAAAGGCGACTTTCGTAATTTCATCTTCGCTCAAGTACGCAGGGCGACCTTCATCCCCTCCTTCTCGAATCCCTTGTACCAAAGGGATTTGCCCAATGACTGATACATCAAACTTAGAAGCAAGTTCCTGTCCTCCATCTTTACCAAATAAGAAATACTTATTATTCGGAAGTTCGGCAGGAGTAAAATAAGCCATATTTTCTACAATCCCAAGAATCGGCACATTGATTTGTGGCTGTCGAAACATGGCAAGTCCTTTGATGGCATCGGCCAAAGCTACTTTTTGAGGGGTAGTCACAATCACGGCACCCGTCACTGGTAGCGCTTGTACGAGGGTCAAGTGAATATCGCTCGTACCTGGCGGAAGATCAATTAGCAAATAATCTAACTCACCCCATTCCACATCGCCAATCAATTGGCGCAATGCGGTGCTGGCCATCGGTCCACGCCATACCGTTGCACTATCGGCAGGTACCAAAAAGCCCATTGATATAAGCTTAATGCCCCACTGCTGAATCGGTATCATTAAATTACGGCCATCTCTCGAAACAATGCGAGGCTGCATATCTTCAGCGCCAAACATAACAGGCATCGAAGGTCCATAAATATCCGCATCCAAAATCCCCACTTTTGCCCCTGCACGACTTAAAGCCATGGCAAGGTTAGCGGTGACGGTCGATTTGCCTACGCCGCCTTTTCCCGACGCAATCGCAATGATATTTTTCACTTGAGGCATCACAGGCCCACCCGAACGAGTCGTAGTGATGTCGGCGGTCATGTTTATATTTACCCGAATGTGGTCGCCAAAAAATTTATGAATGGCATCGGTACAATCCTTCCGAATAAGCTCTTTGAGTGGGCAAGCTGGGGTAGTTAAAACCACGGTAAAACTTACCGAGTCAATCCCTGTTTCTACGTCCCGAATCATTCCGAGCGTTACAAGGTCTTTTTTCAGGTCAGGCTCTTGTACGGTACTGAGCGCTTGAAGAATTTTCTCTTTGTTTATGGTTAGATCACCCATTGTAATGATGCTATCCCTTGAAAGGGTACACTTTTGCTATGAACTAAGACAGGTTATTTTATGTAGACTAACCCCAAAATTACAAGGAAAGTTTGCTAAACCTCTACACCACCCTTGAAAAGTAGGTGTAGCTCAAGTTAAAAGCAACTTGAGCTACGTTTTATTATGCTTTGTTTTCCGTATTTTTTGAAGGTAATCCTCGTGCAACTGTTCCATTCATGGTCAGCATTAATAAAATTAATACCACTACGTGCACAACAGGTATCAGGCTGATTTTGAATGCAAACGAATAGTTATCTCTGTAAAATGCCACCCAAGAAATGACTTGACAAATGACAATCACTACGGGCAACGCTACCGCCACCCAAAACACCCTCCATAAGTGGTTGCTTTGACCCGCATCAAAAATCATGGGAGAAGTCATCGCAGCTAAAATGGATGGAATCAGCCCAATCAACAGCAATACATTTAGAATAATCGTCGCTATTTTCATCGTTATTATTTTCTAACAGGTACCAAACGAAATACAAATCCAGGGTCTTCAACGCCTACATAAATGTAGCCGTCGCGTCCTACCTGAACGTTCCGTAAACGGCCAAGGTTTTCGAGCAAGATTTCTTCTTTCACCACTTTACCGTTCTCCATTTTACAACGATTGAGGTATTTGAAACGAAGCGAACCAACCAGCAAATCGCCCTTCCAAGCAGGATAACGCTCGCTGTTCACAAAGGTCATTCCACTTGGCCCAATCGACGGAATCCAGTACAGATTGGGCTGTGCCATTCCATCTTTGGCCGTTAAAGGAGTCAAGACGGTTCCGTCATAGTTGATACCGTACGAAATAACAGGCCAACCATAGTTAACGTTTTTACGAATCAGGTTCAATTCATCACCTCCGCGAGGACCGTGTTCGTGTTCCCAAATTTCACCCGTAGTGGGATGCATAGCTAATCCTTGGGGATTACGGTGACCAAACGAGTAAATAGAAGCAAACGCTTTTTCTTGTTTGGCATACGGGTTATCAGTAGGGATAGTTCCGTCGTCATTAATTCGGTGAATTTTACCACACGCATTTTCCACCGACTGAGGGAAAAGCGGCTGATGCTGCCCACGGTCCCCAACCGAAATATACAAGTAACCGTTACGGTCAAATTCCATTCGCGAGCCATAGTGATGGCGTGTCTTCAAATAAGGCAATGCTTCAAAAATTACCTTTTGATCGGTAAGCATATTTCCCATGAGTCGAGCCCGCATTACGGCCGTGGTAGACAATTTAGCTCCATCGACGGTTTTAAATGCTGAGTACGAGAAGTAAATGAGCTGGTTTTGGGCAAATTTTGGGTGTAGCTCCACGTCGAGCAGCCCCCCCTGCCCTTCTGCCAACACATCGGGGCCTCCTACTACCTTTTCTTTTTCTTTATTTCTATCTACCCGATAAATACTTCCGTTGCGATCGGTAATAATAATATCCCCATCGGGCAAAAAGGCCATGCCCCACGCGCTACTCAAACCACTCGCTATGGTATCAAGTTTGACTGTCATTTCGGACGATTCAAATACGTTTGATTTGGGTTTAGCCGCAAAACTGTATTTACTCGCTTTATCGAGCCCTTCCAAAATATAGTCGGCCAAGGCTTCAATATCGGGTTGTTTCAGAGATTTCCCCCAGGCAGGCATTCCGTTGTCAGGATACCCGTTGGTAATACTTTTGATCAACTCATCTTTGGTTTTACCATGTTTCCATTGACGATCGACAAACATTTCTACTTTTTCTCCGTGACAACCTGAACAAAAGTTTTTGTAATTGTTGGCCGCCGACTCTACCGCGGTAGAAGGCGCGACGTAACTCGCTTGAGGCTGCGGTTGATGCGTCAGTTGGCTGGCCAGAATGACCGTAGCCGCTACTGAACTAATCGCTACATATTTTAACATGTCTGAAAGAGATAGGGAATTGGTTTTTGATGTAAAGAAAGTGGATTTACTGTTGTGTTTAACCAATTTTTCCAAAATAGGTTTCTCTCTCTGCTGCTTTTGGAGGCTTGAAGCCTGAAAATCGTCGCAAACTGGTCGGGTTGTGAGCAACCCTCCACACAGGGCAGCCCTCAACACAGTCAGCCACTCTCCACGCCAGCCCTCTCCCTTTCTTCACGCGTTAAAAGCAATATAGTGTTAGAAAAGGTAAACAAAGTCGTAGCAACTATCCAAGAAGAGGCATTACTTTTGTAGCTTCAAAACAATCTAGTGGAGCTTTGTTCCTCACAAAAGCTTCCTTCTATACAATGACAGAAATTGCAGTAATCTTTGACATGGACGGCGTGATTGCCGATACCAACCCCACCCACAACATCGCTTGGCGTAAATTTTTAGATCAGTACGCCATTGTCCCCACCGAAGAAGAGCTTCAAAACCACATGTACGGTAAGCACAATAGCTACATTTTGAGTTATTTCTTCAAAAAAAATGTAGAAGGTGCGGAACTAGCTCAACTTCAGTTTGAAAAAGAAGCACTTTTCCGAGAATTATACGCCTCTATTGCGAAGCCCATTGCTGGACTTTTACCCTTTTTAAAGGATTTAAAACAAAACAACGTTAAAACGGGCATCGCCACCTCTGCTCCTTTTGAAAACCTTGACATGATGGTAGAACGCATTCCTGTGTTGGGGCAAATAATGGAATCGATGCTCTCAGAACGCGACGTTACCCAACATAAACCCAACCCTGAAGTTTACCTCAAAAGCGCCGAACGCCTTGGCGTAACTCCCTCTCGCTGTGTTGTTTTTGAAGATTCAGTATCTGGAGTAAAGGCAGGTTTGGCCGCTGGTATGAAAGTCGTGGGCGTAACTACTTCGCACAGCCCAAGTGAGCTTCCTCCTTGCAGTGCTTACATCGCAAATTACGAAGCATTAAACTATGATTTCGTAAAAAACTTATTGCAGTAACTCTAGAATGACTACACACTTAAAAACCTATTTTAGCCACCACTGCAGTGTCGCCATTGGTGCCATTTTTGCTTCGGTTGGTTTTCTTTTTGGGAACTGGGTGACTTGGATTCCGTTTGTCAAGCAAAAATACCATCTTGACGACGCCCAACTGGGTTTACTGTTACTCAGCTTACCACTAGCGTCAACGCTTACCAATCCGCTCTCCACCCTCATTATCAATCGCTTTGGAATGCGAACGACGACCATCGTGGGGCTGAGTGGCATGGCGTTGGTGTATTTGTTGCCCATCAATGTTCCCTACCTTTGGATGACGTCTATCGCGTTGGGGCTTTTAGGAATTGGCATTGCTTTTACTAATGTGGCGATGAATACCTGTGTCACTGCCATCGAGCGGCAAGACGGCATTTTTATCATGTCCACGTCACACGGGATGTTTAGCGGAGGAGGGATGCTCGGTTCGGCATTGGCGAGTGTGTTAATGGGCTTTAAAGTTCCTCCTGCGATTCACGTCACCGTCATCACTTGTACAATTTTGACGATTGTTGTATTAGCTCGCCCGATTATCATGGGGATTCACGAAGAAAAACTTAAAAGCGAAGGCGGCGCCAAATTTGCGTGGCCCAATCGTGTACTTTTGGGCATGATTGCTATTTCATTGTGTACCAATATTACGGAAGGGACCATGTCAGACTGGACAGCCGTGTACATGCGCGAGGTTGTACAAGCCAATGATTTTTACATTGGCTGGGGGTTTGCCTGTTATGCGTTTTTTATGGCTTCGGGGCGTTTTATTGGTGATGCCCTCATTCCCCAATACGGTAGTAGAAAAGTGTTGGTGACAGGTGGACTAATCGCCGCCACAGGCATCTTAATGGCCGTCTTTCTACCCTACACTCTTACTGCCATTTTAGGCTTCGGGCTTGTGGGGGCAGGTGTCTCGTGCGGAGCACCCATTTTATACGGAAGCGCTGCGAGAGTACCCGGTATGGCAAAAGGTGCAGGATTGGCGACAATGAATACCTTTAGTTTAGCTGGTTTTTTGGCAGGCCCTGCGCTTATTGGAATGATTTCCAACGCCATCAGTTTATCATTTGCCATTGGTATCGTAGCTATTTTGGCACTCCTTTGGTCTTTATTATCTAACAAAGCTCAGTTGTATTGAGCAAATTACCCTACCCACAAAGGGAAAATAGTTGGCAAGGGACAAAAAGGCAACTTTACGAAGTTACCTTTGTCCCTTGCCATTTTTATCGACCAACACAATGCTCCCCACCCATACGTTTACGTTTTCTTGTCCTATTTGGCGTCTTCTCTTTGATTCCATTCCCACTCCCGAAACTCAGTCGTTGTTGGCTATTGAACTACGTGACAAATCCACCGTCGAGTGGGCGGTCATCGAAGTAGAATCAGGGGAAATCTACTGGCAAAAAACGTTTCCCGAAGTCGACTGGTGGACCAGCATTATCGGGTTTTATGCGGGAGTTTTATTGTTTCACTCGTATGCAGGTAGCGAACAACCCGCCCCAAAACGACTCTGGGCCGTCGATGCCCAAACAGGGTTATTTCTTTGGGAAATAGAAGGACACGTTTTTACCGCTACCGATGGCCAAATTATTGAAACTTCCCCCGTTCACCTAGAGGTATCACTTCAAACGACGAATAGGTATTTACGAACTGGCCAAGCTTCTTCCCTTGCCTTATCCACTGAACCGCTTGCAAAGCCAACGTGGCAATTTCCAATTACCCACAACGAAAGTAGCCCGTACTATTCGGTCATTGAGCGTTTTCTCCAAAAGTTTGTTGGTAAAATAGCCCAAAAACCCCTAAATTATGGGGAAATCGCTGGACATATTTTGTTTTTTCAGTATCTTTACCACGCTAACGCAACTGCTCTATCCCGCTCTATCTTGGTAGTAAATACATCAAAAACTATACTCCACCACGAAACCCTTGAAACAGACGTGACTAGTATAGCTTTGGGTGAGTCTTTTTACAATGAGCACCATTTAGTGTATTTGAAAAATTTACAAGAATTAGTAGTTATAAAATTGCCAAAACCATGATAACGCGAGTTGGATGTTGCCTCGTAGTCGTAACAATGCTGTTGGGAGTAAAAGCCATGGCCTCTCCTTTCACTTTTGACTCTACGGGCATCGAGAACAAGAATGGGAAAACGTACGTCATTCACCGAGTAGAACCAGGACAGACGCTGTACGCAGTGATGCGTAAGTACCAAACCACCATTAAAGCACTAAAAGATGCGAACCCAGGAATGAAAGACAATCTTTCTGTGGGGCAAGTGGTGCGCGTGCCTGCACGCTCGGGTGGGTCATCCGTTAAAACTGCGGCCAAGGAACCTGAAAAAACGGACAAAAAAAACGAAGGCAATAAGCTCGTTTTAGACTACGAAATTGAGTCTAAAACATCGCCTGTAGTAAAAGTAGAAGATGACAAATCGAAAGATGCCGATACCAAACCGATCGCGACTCCTACCGAAGAATCCGAAAAAACAGAAACCAAACCTGCGACTAACACTGCTCCTAAAACAGGGATTCACAAAGTAGAAGGTGGACAATCACTCTATGGAATTGCCGTAAAATATGGTGTTTTGATGGCCGATATTCGTCGTTGGAATGGGCTCACTTCCGACCAACTTCGCTCGGGTCAGGAATTGATTGTTGCCGAAAATACGTACCAAGATTACCTCAAAAAAAATAAGCTGGATTCGGTAAAATTGGTGGAAACCAAAAAATCGAACGCGGAAAAATTGCCCCCGCCACCCGTTCGGGCCGAAGACCCTACCAACGCTAATTTGCCCGAACCCAAAATCGCAAATACGGGTAAACGCATCTTGGAAACGGGTGTAGCCGAAGTATTGGACGGCACCGATAACAATAGCAAGTACTTAGCCCTCCACCGCACGGCCCCCGTTGGCTCATTGATTCAGGTAAAAAATGTCAACAATAGTCAAAGTGTTTGGGTAAAAGTGATTGGAAAGTTACCTGATATTAGTGCTAACAACCGCATTATTATCAAACTTTCTGCGCGCGCTCAGGAGAAGTTGTCGCCAGGCGGAAAACAGTTCATTGCCGAAATCAGCTATTTAGCTCAATAGTTGTAGAATAAAGTAGCCATGGCTACATCTAAAAATATCCAAAAGCGCTGTTTATGATTCATAGGCAGCGCTTTTTTATTCAGAAAATTCTATATTTGTCTAAGTCAACGTTATGAGTCAATTGCCTTTCCTAACTTCGATTTTCTTAGCTCCAATCGCTTTTTAATTAAAATTCCGCGCTATCGGCTATTCCCCAAAGAGTATCGATGGACAGGTGTTAAACATTTTTTAGATACTCCAATGAAAACTTTGCTCTACCCATTTCTCATTTTCGCAAGTTTCGTCGTAGTCACTTTTTTACTTTTTGAAGACCTTGAAACATTTTTTGCCGAAAAATTGAATACCCTGCTCCAGTCTCCTATTCAGTTTGGGGTATTCAGTACACTCTTGCTTACCTCCGACATCCTTTTACCCGTTCCTTCTATGTTGGTCATGTACTTCAACGGTTACGTACTTGGGACTTTTTCGGGTACATTGGTCTCTTTAGCAGGGTTACTTTTGGGATGTATTGCGGGCTATTTTTTGGGGAAAATGGGAAGAAAAAAGCAGTCGCACGTCTCAACCCATCGCGCCATGCTCTTTCTAGAAAAATACGGCCCCTTGGCAATTCTTTTGTCAAGGGGCATCCCTATACTTTCCGAAAGCATTTGCGTGGTTTGCGGGTTCAACAAAATGCCCTTCAAACAATACTTCATCTATAACCTCATCGGTTATCTCCCACTTTGTGTGCTTTACGCTTACTGCGGCAGCATTGGGTACGACCAAAATAGCTTTATGCTGACCCTAGGATGTTCTGTTTTGTTAGGAATTTGTTTTTGGTTTTTTGGCAAAAAACTCACACAACCCGCAAACGTCTAACCCACTCTGCACTCCCCCACATTCTATCACAATTGTCTTAAATAGCTAATTTTAGCAATCAAGTGGTCTTCTTGACTACGAGCATCTAAACGAGTGGTCGACTGAAACTCACGTTTGTTGAAAACAATGTAAATAAACGACAACGGCTGATATTCCCACGAAAGGCGAATGTTGTAATTGTTGGCCTGCGTATCCGTATTTCGTTGGTAAAAAGCAATCAATTGCAGTCGTGGATTAGCGGCAAAGCGCCCTTCTACCGACCACAAATCAATCGTTTTTGTGGTATTATTGATGCCCACATTCTGGAAACTGTTACGATTAAAACGCCCCGTCACCGATACGTGCGGAATCGGTGCCAATAACATACTTAGGTTAGTCGTATTAAGTTTTCCATTGTAATACGTTCCGTACTCACCATTCCAAGTGAAACTAACCTTCTTAGAGCCATCACTTCCCCAGTAGATAGCGTGGCGATTGTAATTATACGCCCCAGACGCAATCTTTACCCCGAGTGGGCTAAACGGTTCGGTCAAAAACTGGTAAGTAGGCGTCATAATGTGCCCCATAAAACCACCCGACTGTAGCATAATCCAGAAAGGGCTCAACCCATACGAGCGCTCAATCAAACGTCCAGTACTTGCTTGGTGATAAAACTCAACCAGCAAACTCGGTTCAAATGAACGAATAACTTTCTTCCAAGGCAGGTGCTTGCCACGGTAAAACCAGAAAACACCTGGCGTAGTGCCAATGACGTCGGTTCGGGAAATGAAGCCCACGGCGGGATTATACGACTTTGAAATCAACGATTGTGTCCACCAGATTTTCCATTGATTTGTGGCATAAAAATATTGCGCCGCTCCTGCCGCTCCCGTCACATTTCCTTTAGAATCATGACTTAGGTTGAGCATCCAGTTGAGTGAGTGTGCCTCATTAAAACGTATAAAACCATCGACATTACCTACAATATTGGTAGTACCCGAGTCATTTTTTACGGTCACCAAACCACCCAAACGGCTTTGTTGACCTAGGTTTTTGGAGTAACGCCCCACAAAATAATTGGTCAAAGGCGAAGAATCTGTACCTCGTTGGCGAATGTACATGGCTCCGTAATTAGTCTTAGCCGACCGGCTCACAAAACGTGCGCCCGCATCAATCGGTATTGGATTTCCTCCTCCGTCTAGCCCGATTTGGCGACTGAAAAAAGGCTGAATACGCATCGATCCGCCCGACATATCGGAGGCTGGACCGATGCCTATTCCGAATAATGAAGCATTTTCCAAAAAGAACTGCCGACGTTCGGGAAACAACACTGAAAAACGGGTAACGTTATTGACCTGACGGTCGGCGTCTGCTTGCGCAAAGTCCGTATTAAAGGTTAGGTCCAGCACAGCCCGAGAATTTACGGCCCATTTGAGTTCGCCTCCGAGCTTTATCGCAGCCTCTTCGGGTTTTCTACCATCTATGTTACGGTAACGGTCATACGAAGTCAAAAAGTACGGTTGAATCCGTACGTTGGCCGTCGGTGGTGGAGGTTGCAGCCCTTTGATTATTCCCGCGTAATCCATCCGCAACACGTTAAAAGAGCGAGGGAAAGGCGAAAAAGCGTAATTTTCGTTGGTCATACGCCGTCCTCGATTTACGTTAAAGCCCCAACTTTGGGTTTCGGTATCCGACTTGGCATACCGTAATGTTTTCCAAGGAATCGCAAACTCTGCCACCCAACCCGAATCTGAGCGCGTTGTACGTACTCGCCAAAGGCCATCCCAGTCTAAATCCACGTATGTGGCATCAAACGATAGGAAATCACGCTGTACTCCGTGCGGATTTGTGGTAAAAACCATGGCATTTCGGCGGTCGTTAAAACCATCAATGGTCATCCCAACGAAGTCAGAAGTACGCGTGTTGAAATCCCGTTTAAAATCAATGACACGGATTGATTTTCGACCTAAGGTGTCGCGGTTGTATACTCCAAGATACAGGTAATGCTGGTTAAACAAGGCACGAATTTCAGTTCGGTGGCGTGGGTTTTGGCCTTGGCGTGGATCAACTTCAATAAAATCGCTTTTTGGCTTGGCCAGTTGCCATTCTTTATCGTTTAGATGACCGTCGACTTTTAGGTTAGCGGAAATTTTTACGGCTTCAAACTCCTTACGAACCGAATCGGGTTTAAATAATAGGACATCTTGCGAAAAACTAAAGAACGACAGCAGGCACAATACCAGCGTAAAAGTATAGTTCATGGATGAAGGGAAATTGGACACGAAAGAAATTGCAAGTTAGTATTTCTTAGGTTATGCCATTTCACCCAAACGATGGGATTTCGATATTTTCTCCAAAAAATCTCCTTTTTATGAATACGTTCGTCCCTTCCACTTCGTACTTGTAGCCGTGTAGAAGTTGATGAGCATTGTGAAGTTCATCCCAAGGTGGTAAAACCAGAAAAAAGGCGCACCGAGTAACAACGCATTTAGTTGTAACCAACTTAGCCCCCCAATAAGCCAAGCCGTTGTGAAAAGATAGCTAAGAACAACCAGCAACAGCGTAAACTGGGGAAAAACACAAGCCAATATCCCGAAAATTGGCAACAACAAGCCATTGAGATAGACCCCAATTCGCAACTCCCAAGGCAGCGACATCGCACCGTACATCCAGCGTTTACGTTGAATAAGAAGCTCTTGAAACGTTGGAACAGGTTTTGAAATCGTCAAAACACGGCGGTCGTACAGTTGTTCAAACCGAAAACCAACGTCCAAAATTGCCCGAAAAAGCGCATAGTCTTCCGTGATAGAAAAAGGAATCCCCTCGTAACCGCCTATGGCGTCATACGCCTGACGAGTCACGGCCATGTTGTTGCCCATCGCCGTAACAGGTACCCTCAAAAGGCTAAATAGGCGCATTATCGACAAGTAATAAAGCCATTCCAAGCCTTGAAATCCTGCTAGTCCCCAACGGGGGAATTTGGGTATCTTCATGGTAGTTATGCCCGTCACCACCCCAACTTTAGGTTTGAAATGACGGAGCATTTCTTGAATCCAGTCGGTTGGAACCTCAATATCAGCATCCGTAAAAAACAAGTACTCTCCCGTCGCTTTGTGCGCGAGCTGCGCCAGTACATTGGTTTTCCCCTTCAGGTTAGGGAGTGATGTACCAATACTAACAAGCTCAAAATAAGGCTTATCTTTAATAAAGTCACGAATTAAGTCAGCCGTATCATCGGTGGAAGCATCGTCACCTACCAACACTTGCAAATAAGATTTGGGATACGACAATGCCTCCACCGATTGCAGACATTCCACGATGTTGGCGGCTTCGTTGCGGGCCGCAATTAGGATGGAAACTTTCTTCACAACTTCTTTTTTCGCAAAGGTAAGTAGTCATCACCGAGCTTTAGAGTGGAACAAAAAATAAAAAATTCAGATTTTGTATACATAGTACAGTGTAAACAAAATAGCTTTATTTTTTATTCGCAGAAATCCGCAGAATTATAAACGCTGATTTTCGCTGAAAAAGGGATTTATACTGCCATGAATCAGCGTCATCTGCGACTTTCAATCTGCGTCAATCTGCGGGTAAAACTTAAAAAACTTAGCTAACATTGTAATAGTAACAAACCAAACCTAGGCAGCTGCGTTGAAAATGTACAAAAAAGATGACAGGCAATAGACTAATCAATAAAATCAAAAAGAGCGCACTACTCGAACGAGAAGAACAACGAGTAGATTTAGGGTTTGGCACCCAAGTAACTGATTCCAAATGGCGGCTCATCAACTCGGACGGTAGTTATAATGCCAAACGGGTGAATGTTTCATTTTGGGCATGGGCTGACATATTTCACCGACTAACATTACTGACATGGCCTCGTTTTTTTGTCGTGGTTTTCCTCATTTACTTTGTCGTAAACTGTTTTTTTTCAGTCTTATATTTGCTAATTGGCGTTAATCACCTCCAAGGAATACACGGTACAGAGGTAACGGATAAGTTTTGGGGCGCGTTCTTTTTCAGTGCCCAAACCCTCACTACCGTTGGGTACGGCCACGTGGCGCCCGTGGGAGTCATGGCAAGTGCTCTCTCGTCGGTAGAATCGCTCGTAGGGGTACTGGGCTTCGCAATTGCGACGGGTTTGGTTTACAGCCGTTTTTCAAGGCCAGTGCCTAAAATTTTGTTTAGTCATAATGCTATTTTTGCTCCCTACCTTGACATCAATGCTTGGATGTTTAGAATGATTAATGAAAGCCCTAACGAACTTGTGGATGTCCACGTTGATGTCTCGTTATCGCGTTTAGAAACACTCCCATCGGGTCAACGAATGCGTAAATACTATCCGTTGAAACTGGAGCGCAACCAAGTCAATTTTTTTCCCATGCACTGGACGCTGGTTCACCCGATTACGGAGGAAAGTCCGTTGTACGGAGTAACCGAAGAAAACATGATGGAATCGGATTCGGAGTTTTTGGTTTATATTCGTGCTACCGAAGAGACCTTTTTGCAACCTGTTCATGCTAGGTATTCGTACCGATACGAAGAGATAAGATGGGGCGCCAAGTTTAATCCTATGTTTGACGGTTCGAAAATAGAAGGTATTGTTAAAGTGGATGTTCAAAAAATCCATGAGTATACCTCAATGCCCCTTAATTAATGCGCGACTTAAATACCGAATCCATGAAAACTCCCTCCGACCCTCAAGAGGCAAAACGCGTTACCTCCAATTATGCCAAATATTCGGGCATCGCTTTTCAAATGCTAGGTACCATAGGATTGGGCGTATATGCAGGATTAAAGTTAGATAAATGGCTAGAATTGAAGTTTCCCCTCTTCACATTGATACTTTCTTTAAGCTCTGTGGGGGCTTCGTTGTATTTAATGATTAAACAAGTGAAGAGCGAATAAAAACTATGCTACGAACAATACTTTTTACTACAATTATCGGAATTGTATTTTTTACAGCCGAATACTTTGGCTTTGGCACGATTTTCCCAAAAGAAAAATGGTTTATTTTAGCATTTTTCTTCTCATTATCGGCGCTCCAACACCGAGTCTTATCCTTTGGTTTTCAAGACGATAACGACAAGTTTGTACAGTTTTATCTAGCCTCCGCAGTGATAAAGTTGATTCTATGCATCGTATTCGTCGCTGTATTCGTGTATCTTCAAGTATCTGAGGTAGTTTCGTTCATCATTACCTTTTTTGCATTATATTTATTTTACACTTGCTTTGAAGTTGTCGGAATGTATCGTAACTTGCGCCGCGATTTGAAACCGTAGAGCAATAATGAAACATATTTCAATCCGTCTATTTGTACTTTTCTTATTTTTGGCGGCTGTTGTATCACCGCAAGTAATGGCCGAAGAACCTCACAAACACGGTGAGAAAGAGAAATTTAATGCAGGTGAAATGATTATGCACCACGTGGCAGATGCACACGAATGGCATTTCGCAACGATTGGACACACCCACATTTCTATTCCTCTCCCCGTCATTATTTATGACAAAGCAAAAGGCGTGAAAGTCTTCTCTTCTAGCCATTTCTATCACAGTGAAGATGGTACGTACGAAGGATACAAAATGGAGCATGAGCACATCACAGCTGTAGACGGCTCACACATTCATGACTTTTCAATTACTAAAAACGTTGCTTCACTAATTCTTAGCTTTGTTTTGTTATTGACTATTTTCTTGACAGTTGCAAAGTCGTACAAAGCACGTTCAGGTAAATCTCCTAAAGGACTTCAATCAGCGCTTGAGCCAATCATCATTTTTATCCGTGATGAAGTGGCTAAAAGCAATATCGGAGAGAAACACTATCGTCGTTTTACTCCTTATTTATTAACATTGTTTTTCTTTATTTGGATTAATAACCTTCTGGGCCTTCTTCCAGGCGGCGCCAACTTAACAGGTAATATTGCCGTTACGATGACCCTCGCGCTCATTACGTTTGTGGTGGTAAACTTTAACGGTAAGAGCACGTATTGGACGCACATTTTTGCCATGCCAGGTGTACCAAAATGGATGTTGGTTATCCTTACTCCCGTCGAAATCGTTGGTTTGTTTATGAAACCATTCTCATTGATGGTTCGTCTTTTTGCTAACATTACTGCGGGTCACATTATCTTGTTGAGCTTCTTGAGCATGATTTTCATTTTCGAAAGCATTGCCGTAAGCCCAGCGGTAGCGATTTTTTCTACCTTCATCAACCTTATTGAGTTGTTGGTAGCGGCGCTACAAGCTTACATTTTTACTGTACTTACCGCTTCATACATCGGCGCTGCAGTAGAAGAGCATCACCACTAATTTTCACAAACTTTAATTTCTCATATATAATCAATTACAATCATGTTGCTTAACATTTTGCTTCAAGAAGCCGCTCAGAGCAGCGCATCACTTGGTTACATGGGTGCCGCTATCGGTGCTGGTCTAGCTGCCATCGGTGCAGGTTTGGGTATCGGTCGTATCGGTAGCTCAGCTATGGAAGGTATCGCTCGTCAGCCAGAAGCTTCTGGAAAAATTCAAGGTGCTATGTTGATCGTTGCGGCCTTCGTTGAAGCCGTTGCCCTCTTCGGTGCCGTTATCGCCTTGTTGGTAGTTTTGTTGAAGTAATTCATTTCACTACCAAAAGCAGTTATTATACCGTTGTTTGCATTAGGCATCAGCACCCGTTGATAACTACTTCAAAATACACCATTCTCCAGTTGCAAGCAGTAGGCGAGCTTCTGGAGAATGATTAGTAAATAGAAACTCATAAGCTATTTCAATATCATGGAATTAGTAACTCCCCAACTCGGCCTCATAGTTTGGCAATTAGTATTCTTCGGAATTTTGTTGTTCTTGTTGGCTAAACTTGCTTGGAAACCTATCCTTTCAAGCCTAAGCGAACGCGAGCACCAAATCCAAAGTGCATTAGATTTGGCAGAAAAAACACGTGCCGATATGGCCAAATTACAAGCTGACAACCAAAAATTGTTGGCAGAAGCACGTGCCGAACGCGATAGCATCTTGAAGGCAGCAAAAGAATCAGCAGATCGTATTATTGCTGAATCTAAAGACAAAGCAGCATTGGAAGGCAAGCGTATCATCGAAGATGCTCGCGAAACTATCAACAACGAGCGTGCTGCACTAGTAGCACAAATGAGAAAAGAAGTGGTAACCATTTCACTTGAGATTGCTGAAAAGGTTCTCCGCAAAGAATTGAGTGACAAGTCGGCACAAGAGCAACTTGTAGCTGATTTGGCAAAGGAAGCTAGACTTAACTAAGCGCCGATACAAATGTCTGAATCTACCGTAGCTTTACGATACGCTAAGTCATTGATTGACCTAGCACAAGAAAAAAATGTAGTGGAAACTGTTTACAAAGACATGATTCTTTTCAAAACAGTAGCCGACGATAATCGTGCGTTGATGTTGGCGTTGAAAAGCCCCGTCGTTCGTCACGACAAAAAACTCGCTATTCTTAAAGGAGTGTTTCAAGATAAAGTAGATCCTATTTCATTTAGTATCTTCAACATCATCACTCACAAAAATCGCGAAGCTATCATGCATAGCATCGCCGAAGCATTCATCAAGTTGTACGATGAGCGCAAAGGTATTGTTAAAGCCTTTATCACTTCATCAACACCATTGACCGACGCGTTGCGTAAGCAATTTATTTCAATCGTGTCAGAAGCTACTGGTAAAACGGTAGAATTAGAAGAAAAGGTGGACGAGAAACTTATTGGTGGATATATTCTACGCGTAGGTGACCGTCAGGTTGATGCCTCTATTCGCAAACAACTGAATGACTTGAAATTAAAGTTACTCAATTAAGGTATTTTTTTATCTGCTTAGAGTGACAGAAGCCCTCTCTGCTTTGCGGAGAGGGCTTTTTTTGGGGCTACATTTCGTCAAAAATAGCTTCAATAGCATCGGCGAGGGCTTCATCTTTTTCGGTTACTACATCGCCCGCATCATGGGTACTGAGTTCGATATGTACTTTATTCCAAACGTTTGACCACCAAGGATGGTGATTCATCTCTTCGGCGATTACCGCCACTTTGGTCATAAACGCAAAGGCCTCTTTGAAATCCTCAAATTCGTACTCGCGAACGAGTTTGTTGTTTTGTTCTATCCACATAATTTATATCGTCAAAAGGTAATAACCAGCTTCATTGTTTTATAGTATCGCACCTACTTACTACATTGTAAACTAAATAGCTTTATTTTTTACCCGCAGAAAGCCGCAGAATTATAACCGCTGATTTTCGCTGAAAAAGGGCTTTATACTGTCATTAATCAGCGTCTTCTGCGACTTTCAATCGGCGGGGAATAGTTAAAGTAACTTAGCTTACAGTGTACTTACAGCATACTACGGAATAACTTAATAGAAATGGCAATCAGAATTAATCCAAAAATCTTACGTAATACGTCCGTACCTGTTGTACCAAGTTGGCGTTCAATCCAAGCCGAAGAACGAAGTACGAAGTAGATGACAATGAGATTGATGAGAATCCCGAAGATGATATTAATTTCTTGATAAGCCGCTTTCAGCGAAAGAATGGTTGTCATGGTACCTGCTCCCGCAATCATTGGGAAGGCAATGGGTACAATAGACGTGGCGTTACTATGCACTGCATCATGTTTGAAGATGTTTCGTCCGAGAATCATCTCTAATCCAATCAAAAATAGGATTAAGGCTCCTGCCACTGCAAATGAGGCAACATCGACGCCAAAAAGTTTAAGAATTTCTTTCCCCACGTATAAAAAAGCAATCATCAGCCCGCCAGAAACCAGCGTTGCTCTGCGGGCGTTTATCCCCCCTGCTTTTTTGCGAAGATCAATAATCACGGGAATAGACCCCAAAATGTCGATAACAGAAAATAAAATGAGGGTGACAGAAACTATCTCCTTTACGTTTAAGGAATACATAAAATGGTCAAGTTTGAAGATGAGAGAATGTAGAGAATTAACCTGCCTCACAAACGCTCAGGTTAATTCTCTACAAAGGTACACTTTAAAAAACAAAAGCGTTCTGCGAAACTAGTTAGCTTTCACAGAACGCTTCTCTATTTTATGGTAAAAATTGTAGCTATCCTATCGTTATTTACACGTACGAACCTCTACCAAAAAGGTCGTAGAATTTGACACTACAAAACCTGGATTGAGCGTGATTGATTGTGAAGCAATGTAATTGGTTGTACCCGCAGCAAGAGTCCCTACACTCTCTATCTTTTCTTTGGCGACATACAAGCTAGCTGGAACCGCCCCTGTCGTATGATTGATGTTATCGGGACATACTGGAGGGGTAGGAATAAGCGCATTGCTTGCATTAAATACAAATAAGCTTACTGGGATGTTAGGTAAACATGATATTTTGTTAGCATCAATGTAGATGTACATCGAGCTATTTTTTAATTCAGGAAGGCAAGCCAATAGATTGTTTTGCACATTCAAGAAATACAAACTTGCTGGTAATGCAGGAAGGCTTAACAAACGATTATTTTTTGCATACAAAATTGTGAGCGTTGACGGCAAGGTAGGCAACCCTGTTAGTTGATTTCCTTCAGTAGTGAGAGAACTCAAATTTGGAGGTAACTCGGCAAGCGAAACCAATAAATTAAAACTGCAATCAATTTCTTTCAACCCAGAAGGCAAAACAGGCAGCGCAGTTAGTTTGTTTTTAGAACAATTGAATATTTGACTCAAACTTGCTGGTAATTCGGGTAAGCTTTCAAGTAAATTATCGGCACAATAAAAAGTTGTAACTCCCGAAGGCAAGTTAGGTAGCGATACCAGTTTGTTTCCAGAGGTGTTAAAGTACTGTAATTTAACTGGTAAGGTGGGCAAAGAAGTCAGCAGATTGCCATTACAACTAAAGTACTTCAAACTATCAGGAAGGCTCGCAATGGTAGTTAGTTTGTTACGAGTTAAGTCCAAATAAGTCAAGGATGCAGGAAGTGCAGGCAATGACTCCACTTCATTATAATTGATGGCTAATTGAGTGAGTGAGTTGGGCAGTGCAGGCAATGATTTTAGTTTATTGAATTTACAACTCATCATCGACAGCCCCGCAGGCAATGCTGGTAAGCTTTCTAAACTATTAATATCACAATATAGGGCAATCAAGGTACTCGGAAGCGAAGGAAATGTCGTCAAACCATTGGAAACACAAAGTAAGGTTTCCAAGGAAGTAAACCCTTGAATCCCTTCCAAGCTCTTAATGTTTTTTCCCGAAACATCCAGTCCTTTCATCGCTGCTGCTGGAGGCAACAATTTGTTGTCATTTCCAATACAATCGGGGCAAGCACTGCGTATCGCTGCTGCAAAGTTGGTATCGGGTACCGCAATCTGTGCCATTGCAGTTATGCTCATTATCCCAACAAGCAAAACGGCTTTACTTAATGCCGATAGAAGAAAATTTTCTGAAGTTGTAACAAGTTGTTTCATAATTGTAAATAATTAACTGATCGCCGCAACCGTGCTTATAGAATGCCAAGTTAATAGAAACCGACCTAAAAGCCCTCTTTTTTTAGGTTTTTAATTACATCCACGAATTTCTGCCGTGAAAACCGTACCAGTTTGAGCCTGAAATCCAGGCTTTAATGTAATCGACTGTGAGGTATGGTATTCGGTAGTACCCTCTGATAAATAGGCCGAGCTCTCGATGCTTTTTGTAGCAATATAAGTACCTTGCGCTAACGCGCCAGTTATGTGAGTGAGACTTTCTTGGCACAAAGGAGGCATGGCTATGCTTTGGCCTTCTTTATTCAACACCTGAGCGGTACCCACTTCATTAGGAAAACAAGTGATTTTGTCCGCATCTATTCTAATCGTTAATAAATATTCAGAAGGAATGATTGGTAAACAAGTTAATTCATTAGACGAAAGATTGAGAAAAATACAACGAGTAGGTAAGTTTCGCAACGAAACTATTTGATTATTACTACAATTCAAGTCTCTTAAAGTATAAGGCAACTCAGGCAAAGATTTTAATTGGTTATTCGCACAATGTAGGGTAAATAACAGTGGTAGGTCAGGTAACTGTTTTAACTGATTTCCACTGCAGTATAAAAACCTCAAGAAAGGAATATGACGTAGTTGAGGTGATTGTGTAATTTGGTTATGGCTAAAATCAATAACCTCTAATGTGATAGGGAGCTTGTCTGATAGCGCCTTTAGTTTATTACCACTGCATAATAAACGTACTAAACCAGAAGGCAAAGAAGGTAGCATATCTAGCTCATTATTAGTACAATTAAGTAACCTCAAAGATTCAGGAAGTCGTGGTAATCTCCCAATTTTATTTCTATAGCAAAGTAACCAATCTAAGTTATTTGGCAACTCAGGTAAGCTTGTTAATTGGTTTGAATTACAATCCAATTGTTCTAATCCAGTAAATCCCTCTAAACCAGTCAAATTACGTATGTTCTTATTCGGAACATTTAAAGCTTTTAAGCTTGCCGCCGCAGGTAAAAGCCTATTAGAAGTATCAATACACATAGGGCATACTTCACGAATAGCTTTCGCAAAGTTAGAATCTTGGATGGTTGTTTGACAATAAACGTGATTTTGTACCCCAAAAAAGCAACAAAAAATAAGGGATAGTCCCCCTATCCATACTCTATTTTCAAGCCTTCTCATGTTACACAATTTATTGAATCAAGAAAATTTATGTCAACCAAAGCAAAAATCCGCGTACTTTTGCGGCTCTAAAATACGGATGAGTCGCTAAGATTGAAAGAAAATGACTAAAAATTTCATTGAAGAATTGCGTTGGCGTGGTATGCTCCACGACATGATGCCTGGCACAGAAGAACAACTCCAAAAAGAAATTACCGCTGCTTATATTGGTTTTGACCCTACTGCCTCTTCTTTACACATCGGGAATTTGGCTACGATTATGCTTCTCAAGCATTTTCAATTATCAGGACATAAGCCATTTGCCCTCGTTGGTGGAGCTACGGGTATGGTCGGTGACCCTTCAGGAAAGGCTGCCGAAAGAGCTTTTTTGTCAGAAGAAACCCTGCGCTATAATGAATCGTGCATCAAAAAGCAGCTTGAAAAGTTTTTAGATTTTGACTGCGGCGATAATTCAGCCCAAATTGTTAACAACTACGATTGGTTCAAAAACATTGGTTTCCTCGAGTTTTTGCGCGAAGCAGGTAAATACATTACCGTCAACTATATGTCGGCGAAAGATTCAGTAAAAAAACGCCTTGAAACAGGAATTTCGTTTACTGAATTTAGTTACCAACTCCTCCAAGGCTACGATTTCTACTGGCTTTTCAAAAACCATAACGTACGCCTTCAGATGGGTGGCTCAGACCAATGGGGCAACATCACAACGGGAACGGAGTTAATTCGTCGTAAAGAAAACAACAACGACGAAACTGCCGAGTACCGCGCGTTTGCCCTTACGACACCTTTAGTGACAAAATCAGACGGGACTAAGTTTGGGAAAAGTGAAAGTGGCAATGTGTGGCTCGACCCAACAAAAACATCTCCTTTCCAATTCTATCAGTTTTGGCTCAACTGTACCGATGCCGACTGTCCGCGCCTTCTTCGTGTCTTTACGCTTTATAGTAAAGAAGAAATTGAAGCGTTAGAAGCAGAACATACGGAAGCACCTCACCTTCGTACCATGCAGAAGGCATTGGCCAAGGATGTAACGATTCGAGTACATTCGCAGCAAGATTTTGACATGGCTGTCGCGGCATCCGAAGTCTTGTTTGGAAAAGGAACGCTAGATACCCTTAAAAGTATGGACATGGCGACTTTTGAGGCAGTGTTTGACGGAGTACCCCAAAGCACAATTAGTCACGATGCTCTTTCGACTTGCGCCAATATTACCGATTTAGTGTCAGTAACGACTAACAACGAAATCTACCCTTCTAAAGGTGAAGCTCGCCGCGCTATTCAAGGAAATGCCGTAAGCATCAACAAAACAAAGGTAAGTGACCCCAATGCAACACCTGACTTTGAACTTCTTCAAAATAAATTTTTATTGATATCTAAAGGCAAGAAAAACCACTTGATTGTAGTCCAATAATTCACTTTTTTGACGAGTACACCCTATTTCTTCAAAGCCAAACATCTAAAAAAGATGTTTGGCTTTGTCACTTTTAGGATATGTTAACGTCAAATAGTAACCTTTTACCCAAACCAACATATACCAAAACACAAAATCCTATTAATTAACCACTTATGAATCCACCCTCCTATATTTCCAAGCTATTTCTTCCCTTTCTAAATAACGTCAAAAAAAAATCATCAAAATACTAGCTAAAAAAAAAGAAGGAAAGTGTAGCTTTGGCACGACTGTTGATAGAGGCTATTTCTATAAACAGACAACAACACCGAACCATTGCATGGAACACCCTTTATAACCCCACTCTATCATGCAGAAGTTAAGTTTAAATCAAACATTACAACAAAAGCTTTCGCCGCAGCAGATTCAGTTTATCAAGCTGCTACAAATTCCTACTGCGGAATTAGAAAGCCGTATTGAGGAGGAGTTGGAGATTAACCCAGCATTGGAAGAGGGAATAGAGCAAGATATGACCGACAAAGACGAATCGTACGACGATTCGATTGATGGTGAATACGACGACGATTTCAATTCTCGTGACGACATTAGTCTTGACGACTATCTCAATCATGATGAATACGGCGGGTACAAAATGTACAGCGACGGAAATTATCCTGAAGAGGATCGGGAAATGCCATTGGCGACTATCAATACCTTACATGATGCTCTTCAACAACAATTTGGGTATTTAAAACTTAATGAGCGTCAATCGGTTGTCGGATTACAATTACTAGGGAGCATCGAAAACGATGGTTATATTCGTCGGTCACTTCAAGCAATTGTCAATGATTTAGCACTTTCTCAAGGGTTTTATACCACCGTAGAAGAAGTAGAGCTTGTCCTCAAAAAGGTTCAAACCTTTGACCCGCCAGGGATTGCAGCACGTAATTTACAGGAATGTTTACTACTACAACTCGACCGTAAAGATCCGTCTGATAATTACGTCAATTATGCCATCAAGGTAATTGAAGATTATTTTGAAGAGTTTTCAAAAAAGCACTTTGAAAAAATACAAAAACGACTGAGTATCAACGATGACCAAATGAAATGCGTTATTTCGTTGATTACCAAGCTAAATCCAAAACCAGGTTCCGTAGAAGGAGAAGATGGGCTAGCTCAGTACCTATTACCTGATTTTTGGATTAATAACAACAACGGTAAATTAGAAGTCCACTTAAATTCAAAGAATGCCCCAGAACTACGTATAAGTCGCTCTTTCGCCGAAATGCTTGACACATACGACAAAAGCGACAAATCAAATCGTCATATCAAAGAAACCGTCACGTTTGTAAAGCAAAAACTCGACGCAGCAAAATGGTTTATCGACGCCATTAAACAGCGGCAAAATACGCTTCAACGTACTATGAATGCTATTTTACATTATCAACATGAGTTCTTCTTAGACGGCGATGAAACCCGCTTAAAGCCGATGATTTTGAAGGATATCGCCCAACGCATTGAAATGGACGTATCGACTGTTTCTCGGGTAGCCAATAGCAAAGCTGTACAAACCGAATTTGGAGTGTATCCGTTGAAATATTTCTTTTCTGAAGGGATTTCTACTGAGTATGGCGAAGATGCTAGTAGTCGTGAGGTAAAATCAATTCTAAAAGATTTGATTGATAACGAACCCAAAGGCAATCCACTCTCAGATGATAAACTTGAGAAGCTTCTCAATGACAAAGGGTATAATATTGCCCGTCGTACGGTGGCTAAATACCGCGAGCAGCTCAACATTCCTGTTGCCCGCTTACGAAAACAACTATAGCCTCGTCGTGAGTTATCTGTTATTGGTTACCTTTGCAATAATTAAAAAAAGGTTGACATAAACAGTTCATTTCACGTTGAATACTCCACTTGCCAAGTCTCTTTCGGTTTTTTTACACCCACTTCTCATGCCCACTATCTTGTTGGGCTTATTGTTTTTTACAACCCCAGCCGTTGTAGGAGTCGATATGTTTACGCCCCCTATTCGGCTCACCCTTTTGGGGTTTGTAGGAATGACCACATTCGTCATACCTGCCTTAGGGATCTACTATTTGTACCGTTCGGGCTCTATTAAAAGCTTGCACCTCGATACTCTGGCTGACCGTCGTCTTCCTTACTTTGTTACAGTACTATTATACGGGTTTGCGACGTATTTTTTTAGATACCAATTAGCCAGACTCTCCGACCTTGCTCCCCAAATTAGCATCATCCTTGCCAGCATAACGGTATCCATAGCATTAGTTGCGGTTGTTAGTTTAAATTGGAAAATCAGCGCGCATGGTACAGGCCTTGGCGGTTTAATAGGAGCTATTTTTGGCATTGTAGTTAAATTTGGAGAACATCAGTTACTATATCCACTTTTGGGATTAATTATTCTTGGAGGATTGCTTATGAGTGCCCGCCTTTACCTTAATGCCCATACGCCTGCCCAAATCATCGCTGGGGTAGGACTTGGCTTATTGGTAAGTCTAACCACAGTTTGGTGGTTCGTTTAAGTTGATTACATTTACCGATATTCTACTTCATCCTAAACCTAAGACCATGTTTAACTACTTGACTTATGAAGTTAATGAAGGCATTGCCCGAATTACCTTAAATCGCCCCAATGTTTATAACGCCCTAAGTGCAGGTCTACTCAACGAAATAACGCTTGCCATCACTACGGCTGGAGACGACGAAACGGTTCGAGTGGTTGTGATCACTGGGGCGGGCGACAAAGCTTTTTGCTCTGGAGCCGACCTAAAAGAAGGAATGGGCGGTGCCAATAGCTTGGGGGATTCGTTACGAAAAAATTACAATCCAATGATATTGGCCATACGGTCATTGCCCAAACCCGTCATTTGTCGCCTCAATGGAGTAGCCGCAGGGGCGGGCTGTTCGTTAGCATTAGCCTGCGACCTTGTTATCGCCTCTGAAGAGGCTTATTTAAGCCAAATATTTGTTAACATTGGTTTGATGCCCGACGCAGGCTCCACCTTTTTCTTGCCCCGATTAGTGGGTATGCAAAAAGCCTTTGAAATCGCCAGCACTGGTCGAAAAGTGTCCGCTTTAGAGGCCGCCCAAATTGGCCTAATTCACAAAGCTGTTCCTGCCAGCGAACTCGATGTAGAACTCGCCGAAATCGTTGCTTACTACCAAAATGCCCCCACTAGAGCCATTGGAGCGATGAAACAAGTAATGAACGAAGCGATGTACTCTTCTCTCGAAACCATGCTTGAATTGGAGGCACAGCACCAAGACCAGCTTGGCCGTACCCACGATGCCGCCGAAGGGGTCATGTCTTTCTTACAAAAACGCAAGGCTAATTACCGCGGAAAATAACTTCCTCAACCTAGAAATAACTATGCTTATCCGAATCGTAAGAATGACGTTTCAGCCCGAAAAAGTGGCTGATTTTTTAGCAATTTTTGAGCAATCTAAAGCCAAAATCAGAGCCCGCCAAGGTTGTCATCGACTAGAGTTATTGCACGACCTCGACTCCCCTCATGTGTACATGACGTACAGTTACTGGGATGATGTAACCGCTCTAAATGCCTACCGAGATTCTGAATTATTCAAAACAACTTGGGCCAACACAAAAGTACTTTTTGCTGATAAGCCCGTCGCTTATTCGGTCGAACGCTTGCAGGAGTTATCCTAAAAAAAGAGGCTGTCTATAGGTTAGACAGCCTCTTTTTTTAGATCCTACATTTGCTTACTCCACTTTTAGTACTTTTAGCGTCTGACTTTTGGACGTTCCGAGTACTTTTAAGAAATAGATTCCTGCGGCCTGCGTAGAGACATCAAGTACTTCTTGATGTTGGGTAGACTCTGTTACAGCCGTTCTTGTTTGCATCAATCGACCAGCGGCATCCATTAGTTGAAGGTTGAAAGTTTGACCCTTACTATCATTGATTTGTACACGAAGGACATTCGTTACTGGGTTGGGTACTACTTCGGCCAAAGCTCTACTCTTCTCCTCTCCTTCGCTAAATGCTGACTGCTGGCCGCTTGCTATCCGCGCAGCTCCTTGGCCAGGCCCTGCTTCTGAGACAATTCGGAACCAATACTCTTGGTATGCCAGTACATTGCCGACAGGTTGGCGGGTAGAAGGATAGATACTTCCTTGCCCTTTTTCACTCCAATAACGCACAGCTAATTTGTACAAACCTTTAGGCAACCCCTCATCGTACTTATTTCCTCCACTACCATTATCTTCAAAGAATCCGTATGCTGGGTGGTTTTGGGTGTACAATTCGGTCCAACCTTCACGGTTGGCATACATAAAGTAAGGTGCGTTATTTTCATGAGTATTAAACGAACGTGGCACCCCTGTTTCAGGAGTTACCAACATGTCGAAGGTTAGTGAGCCATTTGTACCCAATGCGCACGCATCCGCATTGACTGTCCAAAAACGGGGAGCAGTTTTGTTGGTTCGTTCAGAAAAATACACGGTAGGGCTCACTTGAGAACTCTTATCAAGCGACGGGCCTGCATCTGGCGAGATAAATTGACCTGCCCAAGCAGCTTTATCATTCACTTTTACTGCTGACTGACTCTGACCTACGTTGATTAACGTCAAGGCAAAAGCTTTCCAACGTACGTCTACATGCGCACTAGTAGTAGACTCACACCCATTTGGGAATACACATTTTACCCAATACGATTGCGTCGTAACGTTGTTAAAAGACACTTTAAAGCTACTTTCTTGTACTCCTGTATTCCAAAAAGCGGTAGAAAGTGCAGGGCAATTGGAAGAAATTGTCACTTCTTCTCCTGTACATACTACATCAGCGCTTACTGTCACTACAGGAGCCATATTGGTAGAGAAATACGTAAACGTAACCGTGTTACTAGCCATACTCAAGCACCCTGTTGCCGATTGGCAACGGGCAAAATACGATGTGGTAACCGTAGGGGTTTGCGCTGGAAGCGTACCAATCGCTTGTTGGGTAGTAGCGTCGTACCAAATGGTTTGAAGCGGGCCACATGAAGTCGTAGCCACCAACGGAACAGAGTTTCCACAACCACTAGTTGTACTGAAGCTCACCGTTGGGGCAGCCAAAGCTGGGGTTAAACGCAAGCTCATCGCCGCCGACTCTGACTCTATACACGAAGGAGTACCATCTTCTTTACGACATCTAACTCGATAATTATGTACCGCTCCATCCGCCATTTGAGAAGGTACTACTGACGAATAATCTCCTCCATCAACGGAATACAGCACCACCTCACCTACTCCACACGTCGCGCTTACGACCAGGGTGTTACCTTCGATATCACATACATCCTTAGATTCGCCTGCTTCGATTTTGGTTCCATCGGCTATCATCGACACATTTTGAGGAACAGCAGAACGATACTGAACCGCTACGTTGATAACTCCCGAAAACGTAGAAGGGCATGACGCATCGCACGAAGCTTGGTAACGGTATGCCTTTGCATCCGAAGGCTGCGTAGTTGGAGGTGTTAGTCCCCATTCGCCCCAGCCTCCATTGCCCACTTGCGTACGCCACATGAGTGTCCCCGTTACACAGGTGGTAAGCACATTAAACTGAAGATTATTTACTGGATTGGCATCGGCATCACAAAGTACCGTAGTTGAGCCTTCAATAAAGGTTTGAGTATTCAACACTAAATTGACGGTAGGTTTTCCGTTGACCGTTACCACAGCGTTCCCCATTTGATTTTGTCCGCAGTTTACGTCATTTACACTCACCAGTTCATACGTATAAACACCCGCTGTAGTCGTTGGAACGGTTACAGTGGCTATAGTACCACCATTGGTTTGTACCTCTAGTACTGGACCATTATTAAGGGTATATTTGAAGGTATAATTCCCCGACCCGTTTGCTCCCGTAAAGGTAATGACAGGTGCCGCGGCATCTTTACAAACAGTCATTGTGCCTGAAATCGTCGCCGTAGGTATCGAGTAAGCGACCAATACTGCTTGTCCCGTCATTGTTGAGGAACAATTGGTAGTTGCGTTTGTAGCCTCTACTGTATACGTACCTGCTTGAAGTAAATTGCCAAACGATAATGCATTGCCCGTACCCGCCACGGTGGTAATTAAAGTAGCCCCTTGCATAAGTTTGTAATTTATCCCTGTTTCTGAACCGCTCAACGTAATTTCTAACCCTGTTCCATTGGGGCAAAAACTTCCGCTACCTGCTACCGTAAATAGCGTTGGGTTGGCAGGAGCAGTCAATGTAGCCGATAACGATATACTTTCAGGGACGCAGCTTCCGCTCAGCGTAAGCGCATACGTACCTGCCCCCAAACCTGCCAATGATAACTTACCCGTGGCATCACTTGATGCTGTGACATTGACCGTTGGGCCGCTTGTAGAAGTTACTGTATAGCTTGTAGAAGCGTGTAAACCTGTTATGTCAATATTACCATTTGTTGGGACACAAGTTGTGAGGTTAGTCGCAGTTACGGTCAGTACAGGATTCCCTGAACCAATGGTAAACGTCCCCCCGTTGAGATTATTAACAATGCCACTATTTGAACTAATTGCGCTGTTTCCGCTAGCGTTTTCTATAATCTCTCCTGAATTAGAAAAAGTACCTGCATTGGCAATGACACTATTGGACACCAACTTCAGCAATGCGCCGCAGCCATTATTATCAAAAGTAGCCCCAGAGGCGTTGTTTACTCCCGTTCCCGCTACACTTGCTAACGCCTCAATCACCACCTTTGCTTGATTTGTAAATGTGCCAGCTTGGTTGTTCAGGGCATTACCCGTAGCTCGGTCGATACTAATATTCCCTCCCGCATTATTGTTGAAAGTAGCGTTATTAGATACCCCTGTGGCACCAATGTTTTGTACACCTCCAATCGTTATTTGAGCTGCATTCGTAAATGTACCGCCGTTGTTGGCAAGGGCCGTAGTTGATGAGTTATCAATGGAAATAACGCCCCCCGTGTTATTATTAAAAGTAGCATTGTTTCCTAAACCTGTCGCTCCTACTCCTTGCGAACTTCCAATTGTAATTTTAGCGGCATTCGTAAAAGTGCCTAACAAATTTGATACCCCCACAAGCGTTGTTCGGTCTATTTTGATTTCACCCGCATTATTATTAAAGGTAGCTGAGTTAACAATTCCTGAAGGCGAGCCACTATCCAGCCCTCCAATCGTAATATTTCCCTCATTCGTAAAAGAATTTAAGTTGGCCAAACTGACGAGAGAGGCTCGATCAATAGTAATGCTCGCATTAGGTTTGTTGTTGAATGTAGCACTGCTCGACAAGGCTGTTATCCCACTGCCATTATTGGCGCCTATTTTAATTGTTCCTTCGTTGGTAAACGTATTGGTAGTATTGCTGATACTATTGGTGGTAGCACGGTCTATTTCCAATACCCCCGTTGCTTTATTGTTAAATGTAGCTGTATTGAGCACCGCTACAAGCCCTCCAATGTTTATTGACCCAATCTTAATCGTCCCTTCGTTATTGAGCGTAGAGCCGTTACTGATACTATTTGTTACTGCTCGATCAATGGTGATTATACCCGTTGATTTGTTGTTGAACGTATTACTTCCCCCAATCAAAATACCAGTTAATCCAATATTGCCTGCGCTTCCAATCGTTATTTTTCCTTCGTTATTTACCGTACTTCCACTTTCAGTTGTAAAGGCACTTACATTGGAGTTGTCAATTTTGAGTTCTCCCGTTGTTTTGTTGTTTAACGTCCCAATATTTCTAAAACCTACCCCTGCGATACCTGAAATATTTAGAATAAAATTGCCCTCATTATTGATTGTTCCAAAATTATGAATTGAGGCAAAAGTACCCGTCAAATTGGGTATTTGTCTGTAGTTACTCGTTGTGAGTGTGCCCGTAGAGGTGATGGTTAGAGTAGCTCCACTTTGGACTTCTACTGTTCTTGCTACGGCAGTGCCACTAATTTTAGGCTGGTTGGTAGGGGCAGAGGGGATGACCACATTATTGGATGCAGTAGGGACGGCATTTCCACTCCAATTGCCTGCTGTATTCCAATCATCACTATCTGAGCCATCCCACGTTCTGGTCTGACCAAAAGCAATAGTGCTAAATGCACAAAATAATAAACAGAAAAGTATCTCCTTTTTAGGAGCCATGGATAGAGCGAACCGATAAAAGTGTCGAAAAGTAAAATAATTGCCCATACGTTTACCTGTTTTACGGTGTAGGAAAGAAGATTGAAAAAGTGATTTATAGAAAATTGTGACGTGGTAGCAGAAAACAAAAGAGGGTCTTCGTGCTATCTATACCAAAGATACACAAAGGCCCTCTTTTACTTATTACTTAAAAGGTAAACTTATTTAGCGGTCGCGGAATAGTTTATCAATGAATCAAAAACTCATCCGCATCCAAGTAGGCAGGGAATCGCTCACGAAAAGCAGACAACGATTCTTTTTGTAACGTGTGAATAATGATTGATTCTTCGTTCGATTTTCGCACCAAAACTTCCCCTTTAAAATCAACAACGGCAGAGTCTCCTGAGTGAGGAATGCCGTTTCCATCTTCGCCCACGCGGTTTACTCCAATCACATAACTTAGGTTCTCAATCGCCCTAGCTTGAAGTAGCGTACTCCAAATGTGGCTCCGAACTTCGGGCCAATTGGCTACGTACAATAGCAAATCGTATTCGAGCGCTACATTACGTGACCAAACGGGGAATCGTAAATCGTAACATATCAACGGGCAAATTTTCCACCCCTTCCACTCCTTTACAATTCGCTTACTACCAGCCTCATACGACTCATGTTCACGCGCCATTCTGAACAAGTGGCGTTTGTCATAAAAGTCAAAGTTTCCGCTCGGTTCCATCCAAAGTAAGCGATTAAAATAACGGTTCCCTTCCTTTGCTACAAAACTCCCCGTTACTACTGCTTTTGTTTGGGCAGCCATTTGTTGCATCCACTTAAAGGTGGTTAGATTCATGGGTTCTGCCACTTTAGACGGGCTCATAGAAAACCCCGTCGTAAACATTTCTGGCAATACAATCAAATCTACATTTTCGGAAATTCCCGCGATTTTTTCTTCCAAAGAAGCCAAATTCGCCGTTGGATTTTCCCAGTATAAATTCGTTTGAATGAGCGCTACTTTTAACTCCATACGGCTTTACTTTAATTCACTTGCTTTGATTTCTTTCTGCCACTGCTGTATCCCTTTGGCATCATAAATAGTTACTTTTAGGATACGATCTTTTTCAGGACCCGTAATTTCAAACATCCCAAAGTTACGTTTATTTTCAACGTTTGTCCCCGCAATGTAGGTTTCCGTTGTTTTCTCAGCATCAGCAGGCTTTCCTGCTCCCGACGTAAGCGGTGACACAGTAAAATCATACAGCGGGTACGTTCCAAAACGATTGAGTCGATGCAAGACCGTGTGATGACGGTCGCCCGTTAAAAAGATAACGCCAGGAATTTTGGCATCTGCAATTTTTTGAAGCAACTGCGCGCGTTCCTCTCCATACGTGGCATAGTTTTCAAACAAGGCGGCTGTATTTAAAATTTGCCCTCCCGAAACAATGAATTTAAAGGTTGCTTTGCTTCCAATAAGCGCATCTATCAACCAACGAATTTGCGCTTCACCGAAGTACGTTCGGTCATCTTTGTTGTTGTTGGGGGCACGAAACCAACGGTCATCCAACATAAAAAACTGGGCATCTCCCCATTCAAACGTACCTGTACATGCTCCTTCAAATACGTAATTAGGGTTTCCCCAAAATAACCGAAAAATCTCCGAGGTCGTATTTTTAAGGGCAAAACTGCGATCAGAATCGTTAGGTCCAAAATCATGGTCATCCCAAACGGCATAGTGGTGCGTAGAAGCCAACAACGGTTGCAGTTGCGGCAGCGAACGGGTATGCGTGCTCCGATACATTACGCCCGTACGGGTATTCCAATCTGGTTCGCGCAGGTAGGTGTTATCACCTCCCCATACCATAAAATCGGGCTTTTGCTGGTAAATAGACGTAAAAATGTCGTAATCTCCACCGTAAGCCGATGGGCGGTCATAAGGAGCATCGTTGACGTACGCACAGCTTCCAAAAGCAAACTTATACGCAGGTGGGTCGGTCCGCCACTGCCATAGGGTTTGAGTTTGAAACGAAAGCGGATAGCTAAAACTCATCTTTTTCCCGTCTATCCACAGTTCATAGTCATATTTTTTGCTTGGCTGTACTAGGTCCGCAAGGAGTTTCGCAACAAACCCTTTATTTTTTTCGGTCGTTATTTCGTCTGTGCTCATTTTTTGAGCAAGATTTCCTTGTTCCCAGTACATAAATTTAACTTTGGCCGCTTGCTTTGTTTGTACCCAAAGTAAGACTTCACGCATTTCAGAAAAGCCCACCATTGGGCCTGATTGTACTTGCGCAAAGGCATTCAGTCCCAAAAAGAGACAGAGAAGTAGTGATGAAGAAATTTTTCTCATGATTAGGATTATTTTTGGTGCAAGTTAGCATAAAGCCCCTATCGGCCATCACTTCTTTTAGTTAACATTGTATGAAAGATTTGTTTTCTGCACACGCGTCTGAGTACGCTCAATACCGCCCCACTTACCCCAATTCCTTGTACGACTGGGTGTTGAAAAAGGTCGCTGCCTTCGATACTGCTTGGGACTGCGGAACTGGAAATGGACAAGTAGCCAGTGTGCTGGCCTCCCACTTCAAACAAGTAATCGCTACCGACATTAGTGCCGCACAACTCGCCCAAGCCCCTGCTTTGACCAATGTTCGGTATGAAGTTTGTCCTGCTGAGGTTACGCCTTTTGACGCAGAAACATTCGACTTAATTACCGTAGGGCAAGCGCTGCATTGGTTTCAGTTTGAAGCTTTTCATCAAGAAGTAAAACGCGTGGCAAAGCCAGGAGCGATTTTGGCCGTTTGGACGTACCAACTCATTGAAATCACTCCCGCCATTGACACCCTCATAACGCATTTTTATACCACTACCATTGGCGAATATTGGGACAAAGAACGTGCACACGTAGAAAACCGATACGCCGAAATCCCATTCCCGTATAAAAAAGTAGAAACAGCTATTTTTCCTCAAACCTACGATTGGACGCTCATTCAACTTTGCAACTACCTACGAACGTGGTCAAGTGTCAAGAAGTACGAACGTATCCATCAGATTGACCCTGTTTTGGCACTCGAACAGCAGCTCATCCCCCTTTGGGACATCAACTCATCACAGAAGGTTACGTTTCCTGTGTTTGTGAAGGTGGGACAGGTTTGATAAAGCAATTGGCATCCACTATCTTTGCGGCTCGAAATTGAACCCCATGCACATTACCAACCACCAATACCAGATTCAAAACGTACCTGTTCTTGACATTGCTCGGCAGTTTGGCACGCCGCTTTACGTTTATGACGCCAGTAAAATCGTCGAAAAAATCGTCGAACTAAAAAACGCTTTCCCCAACGTTAAGCTTAAAATTAAGTTTGCTTGTAAAGCCCTCACCAACGTTTCTATCCTGAAGCTTATGCGTCAAAACGGGGTTGAAATTGATGTAGTTTCCCCCCAAGAACTACAACTTGCCCAACATGCAGGTTTTGAAGGCGCGCAAGTAACGTTCACACCTAGTGGTGTTTCGTTTGACGAAATTGAAACGGCTGTCGACGCGGGCGCTATTATCAACCTTGATAACTTGTTGGTGCTCGAAAAATTTGGCCAAAGGTATGGCAATAGCGTGCCTTGTATGATTCGTATCAAGCCAAATGTGGCAGCAGGTGGAAATGCAAAAATTATGACCGCCCATGAAGGCTCTAAATTTGGAATTGATATTCGTCAACGTGATGAGATTTTAGAAATCGTTGAAAAATACAACATCAATGTCATCGGGTTGCACCAGCATACGGGTTCGGATATCAAAGAAGCCGAGGCGTTTGTACGCGCTGCTGACGTTATTTTTGAATTTGCCCAGTCGTTTCCCCAGTTAGAGATTATCGACCTAGGGGGTGGCTTTAAAGTAGCGTATAAAGAAGGGGATTATACCACCAATATGCCCGAACTTGGCGCAAAACTTAGCGAAGCTTTCTTAAAATTGAGTAAAACGCTTGGCAAAGAGCTTCAACTTTGGTTTGAGCCAGGCAAGTTTTTAGTGAGCGAATCGGGGGTTTTGTTGGTACAAGCCAACGTGGTAAAACCTGCTCCTGGACGTACATTTGTGGGGGTAAATTCGGGATTAAACCACCTCATTCGCCCAATGATGTACGATGCGTACCACCACATTGTAAACGTATCTAACCCTGAGTCAGACACCAAAGCCATGTACGATGTCGTCGGGTATATTTGTGAAACCGATACCTTTGCAAAAGACCGTGAACTCAATGAAGTACGCGAAGGAGATATTTTAGCATTACTCAATGCAGGAGCATACGGTTTTACAATGAGTAGCCAATACAACAGTCGTTTTCGGCCTGCCGAAGTACTCGTCTACAATGGAGAAGCACATATCATTCGCCAGCGCGAAACAATGGATGATATTCTCCGCAACCAAGTTTTACTTGAATTGTAAGTAGCCAATCCACTCGTATAGTTCACGCAAAGCCACAGCGTAGCAAAGGTTTTTGATAGTTGATTACATTTGCGTGAAATTTCTATCAATGGGGCGAATCACTTAACTAGTTATTCGTCATTGAGCGATGTGTGATTAACCAAATAATGTAAATCTAATATTCTAATCAATAAAATAAAATTACCCAATGGGACGCGCGTTTGAATACCGTAAAGCTAGTAAGCTAAAGCGCTGGGGGATGATGTCTAAGACATTTACCCGCATCGGAAAAGATATTGTAATGGCTGTTAAATCAGGTGGATCTGATCCTCAAAACAACTCACGTTTGCGGGCGATTATCCAAAACGCGAAGGCAGCCAATATGCCAAAAGACAACGTAGAAAGAGCTATTAAGCGGGCAACTTCAAAAGACCAAGAAGACTACAAAGAAGTAGTATTGGAAGGGAAAGGACCGCACGGAATCGCCATTTTGATTGAAGCGACTACCGACAACAACAACCGTACCGTAGCCAACGTCCGCAGTTATTTCAACAAATTGGGCGGTTCACTTGGGATTTCGGGCATGCTCGACTTTTTGTTCGACCGTAAATGCGTTTTCAAAATCGCCAATACAGGTATTGATTTGGAAGAGCTAGAGCTTGAACTCATTGATTTTGGCGCCGAAGAAATTTTTATCGACGAAGAAACCAACGAGATTAACATTTATGGTGAGTTTACCGCGTTTGGTGCGCTTCAGAAGTACCTTGAAGAACAGGGATATGAGTTGAAAGGAGCAGAATTTACGCGCATTCCAACCGAACTTAAAGAGCTTACCGAAGAACAAGCAGCTGAAGTAGAAAAGCTTATTATGAAAATCGAGGAAGACGACGACGTTCAGAACGTTTACACTAATTTGAAATAACGCAACGCCTAAAAAGACGAGGGACGAATAAATGAATGATACTGCAAATCTGTCATTCATTTATTTGTCCCTCGTCTTTTTTTTCGCTTTTATTTACAGCTCAGTTCGTATGAAAACACCGTTTCTCGGAGTGTATTATCGCTCGATTTAAATTTCATCACCACTTGTGTAGGTACTCGTTTAAAATTGTATTGATACAAAGCTTCCACACTTTGGCCTCCCGTCACATACGTAAGTGGGTTTCGACGGCTATGCGCGCGGCCACTCAAGAGGTTGACCAACTGCATTCCTTCCGAAAACGCGTAAATATTTACTTTGTCATCGTACGAACCATATTCAGCGATTAAGCTATCTGTCTGCTTCAAAGGTTTACGAATCAACCATTTTTTCACATTGGCCGCAGTGTCATATTCCCATTTAGAAATAAGTCCTGTTCTAGATTTTAACTCCGCAATTCGATTGTTGGTACCAAAAGTGACTTGCAGCGAGTCTTCCAGTTTGGGGCCTGAATTATAGACTCTAAAAGGACGAATTGTCTTTAATTTTGAATCGCTACTGTAGTCCAATTCATAGATAAAGCTATTATCTTTTACTGCCAAATTGGTTTCACGGATGCGAATCACCTTATTGTTCGAATTGTACTCAAAAGTATATCTTTTGATAATTTTGTTTCCAGGTGTAACCCCCGAATATTCCAGCATCCGTTCAATACGGCGCGTTGAATCATATTCATAGCTTCGCAATAAGATATCATTCACTTTTTCGGTGAGTAAAATGCAGGAAGAAAGAGCCGTAGAATCGATAGGTTCTACATCTCCGCCATCTTTAGAACGGCAGGAGTCAGCCAATGCGATACTTCCCAGCAGAATCACCAACATTGCCCAATAATATCTTGAATTCTTTAACATATCTATAGGTTGGTTTTGACAGAGTCAGAACTAACTGAAACTACTATCAAAAAAAATGCCAATACGCTCGTTTGGCTATTCTTGATGCATTTTAGCTAAAATACGCTTAAAACATACACAAGTATACTCTTTCTTAACAAGTTTGCGTACTCTCTACAAAAAAAATGCCTAAAGCTCAATTTACTCCTATTATTTTCAAAATTTTAGTAATAGTTGGCCTATTTTCTTTTCCATCGCTCTGCCACATCTTCACTTTAAATTTTGGCTATAGCTACCTTTAAAACAGAAGAGGATAGCCATAGGCTATCCTCTTCTTCAAATCTATTAATTGCTCTTTTTATTCCCCTTTCTTATTGATGTGGCTCGCCCCCGAAGCAGAGGATTGAAGATTAGGAATAGCGCCTAAATTGGCGTGACTTACTCCCGACGCCTCAACGTTGGCATTCTGAATTTGCATTTGTTCCGCATCCAACGCACACGCTCCCGACAAATCGGCTTCAAGGGTGGTAACTCGACCGTGAAGTTCAACTTTAGAAGCGCCTGACACGTCCAATTTAAGTTCTTTAACATTGATATCAAGCAAAGTTTTTGATGCACCCGAAATATCAACTTTCAGCTCATCATTGTTAGTAAACCCTATAATTTTGGTCAACGTCGCACCCGACAAATCAACCGACTTAAGCTTAGGCATCGTGATTGTAATACCAATCCGCTTCATGTTTCCAAACAACTTTACTTTTCTACGATGCTCAATTTTTAAGATACCATCATCCACTTTGGCTTCAATTTCATCCAAGTCTTCTTCGCGTCCGTCGGCAGTTACTTTAAATTCACTTCCTTGCTCAATTTTAACTACGTACGCGCCGCCTACTTTTACCTTATCAAAATTGCGAAGGTCAAATTGTTTTACAAGCTCTCCTCTCGCCTCAAAAGACCTATCAAATGCCTCATTTAAGCCCGATTCTATTCCGCCACTTATTTCGTCGATGTGATTATCGTCATTTCCATAGCTACCGTCGTGTTCTTCTTTCACAATCGGACGGTCAAGACAAACCAAGCCTGAATCTGCTTTGATAGCCCACGTTAGCGTCTTAAATTTCTCATCGTTTACCTCCAAATCATACTCATATTCGCTGCGTTGGCGTACTCCCCAGAAATGATTATAGAAGTTACGGGTCATTTTAAACGCCTTATTGTAAGGCAAATAAAGTTGCATCCGAAGGCTTTGACCTCTAAAACGAGGAGCTTTTTCAGACAGCTTAAAATTATCGTCAAACACCAGTGATGAGTCGCTTTGTTTTACATTGTAAACGATGTTAGTGGCATTGAATTCGGCATCTTGACGCGAGCGACCTTGCGAACGATATTCTAGTTCGAGTTTTGCATCGGTGCCCTCGTAACCATCCAAATCAAGGTAGGTATTATTATAATTACTATCGTCATTACTGTTCAATTCCAATAAAACTGGATTAGCAGGAAGTTTATACACTTGTACTTTTTCTACGCTTCCATTACGACGGAAGTTAGAACCGTATCGAATTCCGTACACGGTGCTTCCGATAATTCCTACCAAAAACAGCCCAAGAAGTGTTTGCCAAATAGAAGACGTAAACTTGTTTTCTTTTGCCAATAACGATACCCCCAACCAAGAAATGACAGCAAAAGGCACCCCAATGGCCAAAAATACAAAGAAGTAAGCGACAGGAGTTACTTCTCCTAAAAAGAAGTTTAGCGGCATAATATCAGTATCAAATGCCCCAAAATCCCACGTTCCAAGTCCCAAAACAGCAAACAACGCCGTAATCAGTCCAATGAGTGCGCTAGCTCCTACCAAGACTAAAATCAACCCAGCAAAAATACGCATCACAATGACCAAAAATCGCATCAAAGGAGTCAGACCATTAAAAATCGCGGCAATGGCTCTAAAAGGAAGCAACAATAACTTGGTAAGGACGCTTTCTTCTTTTTGCTGCTCAGGCTGTAAGGCTTTTTTAACGTTGGTTTCAATGTTTTCAAGTGTAATAGGCTGCCCTACCATTTCCATTTTTTCGGTCAGCGTATTGGCTCTCGGGGTAATGAGCCATAAAACGATGTACAACAATAACCCCGAGCCAAACAATAAGATACTCAACACCCACGCAAATCGCACCACTCCCAAATCAATGCCAAAGTAAGCAGCTACCCCTGCGGCAACCCCACCTACTACTTTTTTATCGGGATCACGGTAAAATTTCTTCAAGTTTTTATCTTCCTCAAGTGAATCAGAACCTGGGAACGCTACCCAACAAGCAATATAAATGATGAAGATAAAGCCACTGATTGGCCCGAAGATTTCTTCTGCACCATTCCCAATCATACCGCCACCCGCGGGTAAACCAAGGAATAAAAACAAGAAAAGTAAACGGATTAGAAGCGGGTCGGTATTGAAATAATGAGCAATCCCCGCACAAACGCCACCCAATAATTTACGTTTTGTATCTCTAACAAGTTTACGAGGAGCAAAAGGCGCTGAGGTAGCCTCGGTGGTCGTTTTTTCGCGTTTAGTTTCAGCGCTGCTAGCCTCGCTAGCCGTTTCTTTACTATCTGCCAAATCTTCTTCTTCCTCAATGGCTTCAAAGTCAGCAACAGTTCCCATGCTTTTAATCAACTGCTCTACGTCTTCGAGCGCAATTACCTGCTGTTCAGCCGACTTTTGCTTGCTCAAAAACTTCTCAGCAATGCGGCCTTCAATGTCAGAAATAATTTCTTTGCTGTCTTCATACGAAGAAAAATACTTCTGGATGGAGTTTAGGTAATTTTTTAATTTATCATAGCCGTCCTCTTCAATGTAAAAAATAAGCCCGGCAATATTTATGCTAATTGTCTTTTTCATGGCAAATCTAGTTAGTAGATGACTCTGTGTTTTCGTTCTCCAAATGCTGCGTTTTTTGCACAATGGTATGAACTGAGTCTGACAGCTCGTTCCATGTTTGCTGCATTTCTTCTAAAAACTTTTTCCCCGTATCGGTCAGTACATAGTACTTTCGTGGTGGTCCCGACTGCGACTCTACCCACTTATAATCAAGCAAGCCCGAGTTTTTGAGACGAGTCAATAACGGGTAAAGCGTCCCCTCAACGACCATAATTTTGGCGGAGGTGAGTTCATCAAGCATATCCGAGGCATACACCTCACCGCGAGAAATAATGTGCATAATGCAAAATTCTAGTATCCCTTTTCGCATTTGCACTTGAGCGTTCTCAATATTCATGCTACTGTCATGTTTTGGAATTTTTTGATTAAACGTCATGGCTGTGTAAACACTTCATTATTTGTTTTCAATTGGCTGTTAATTGGTAATCCATGGTACAAAGCTAATATAAGGTACTTTGCGATGCAAGGTACTTGGCTAAAATATTTTTAAATCTAAGAGAAACGGTAAAATTTGAGGATGAGTGGTTGGAAATTGGTTTCGTTCTCCTCTTACTTTAAATATTATTTTTATGTTAAAACAAGTATAGATTTTCAGTTCACAGAAATTTATACTACTTTTACGCGGCAAATAAGGAATCGTTTATTTGCTATGCTCTCAGACACATCCAAATTCCTCTTCGAGGCCCTCACGTACGACGACGTTTTGCTCGTCCCTGCCTATTCTGAAGTGCTCCCGCGTGATACTACCACGCAAACTCAACTCACACGTAACATTCGTTTGAATGTACCATTGCTATCCGCTGCGATGGATACCGTTACTGAATACCAATTGGCCATTGCTATGGCACAAGAAGGAGGTATCGGAATCATCCACAAAAACATGACGGTCGAAGCGCAAGCAGCGCAAGTACGTAAAGTCAAACGCTCTGAAAGTGGAATGATTGTTGACCCAATCACTTTAAACGAGGATGCAACCCTGCGCGACGCGCATCGTATTATGTCTGAGTTTAAAATTGGTGGGATTCCTGTGGTTGACAAAGACAGTAAACTGATTGGTATCATTACCAATCGCGATTTGCGCTTCCAAAAAGATTTGACCAAGGGAGTCGTAGGAGTGATGACCAAAGATAACCTTATCACGGCTAAAGAAGGAATTACGCTTGAAGAAGCTGAAAGCATTTTGCAAGAGTTCAAGATTGAGAAACTACCCATCATCGACAAACACCATAAATTGGTAGGTTTGGTAACTTACCGCGACATCATCAAACGTAAGGACCGCCCCAATGCCTGCAAAGATAGTCTCGGACGCTTGCGCGTAGGGGCTGCCGTAGGTGTTACTCCTGACCTTATTCGCCGCGTTGAGGCCCTTTTAAAAGCAGGCGTAGACGTAGTGAGTATCGATACCGCTCACGGACATTCATTAGGCGTAATTGAAGCATTAAAAGGGGTAAAAAGCCAATTCCCGAACTTAGATGTATTGGTTGGAAATATCGCTACTGGTGAAGCTGCCCAAGCATTGGCCGCAGCGGGTGCTGATGGGGTAAAGGTAGGTGTAGGCCCAGGAAGTATCTGTACAACTCGTATCATTGCGGGTATCGGAATGCCACAGCTTACAGCGGTATATGAGGCGGCGAAAGCTATCGAAGGAACAGGCGTACCTGTCATCGCTGACGGAGGTATTCGTTATTCGGGCGATATTGTAAAAGCCATCGCTGCGGGAGCTAATACCGTAATGATTGGATCGTTGTTGGCAGGAACCGAAGAAGCGCCTGGAGAAGAAATTTTGTACGAAGGACGCCGTTTCAAATCATACCGCGGAATGGGTTCGGTAGAAGCGATGGAAGATGGTTCAAAAGACCGCTACTTCCAAGATGCCGAAGATGACATCAAAAAGCTAGTACCCGAAGGAATTGTGGGACGTGTACCCTACAAAGGAAAAGTAGCCGAAATCATTTATCAATTGGTAGGTGGTTTGAAGGCTGGTATGGGGTACTGCGGAGCGGCGGATATTCAGACGTTACAAAAAGCGAAGTTTGTTCGTATCAGTGCCGCTGGTATGAAAGAAAGCCACCCGCACGATATTCATATCGCAAAAGAAGCACCTAACTATACCACAAAGTAGTTGGAAGGTAGTTTATAAAAAAAACGGCCACTTGGACCTGCTCCTTGTGGCCGTTTTTATTGAAAAGGTTTTTCTAAAAAAAAACGTAAACGAGGGCGCCAGCTACGTAGCCCAGCAGCGCCAATAAACTGATGCGCTTGAGATACCAAAAAAAGCTAATGTTTTCCATCCCCATCACGGCTACCCCAGCCGCCGAGCCGATGATGAGCATACTTCCCCCCGTTCCCGCACAATAGGCCAAGAACTCCCAAATTCGATGGTCTTGCGGGTAAGTAGCCAAGTCGTACATACCCATCGAAGCCGCTACCAAAGGTACATTATCAATCACGGCGGACGCAATCCCGATAATGAACACAATAGCATCTAAGTTTCCAATGGTATCGTTCATCCAAGCGGCTAAACCAGAAAGTGTGTGCGTCACTTCAAGCACCCCAATCGCCAATAATATTCCCATAAAAAACAAGATACTACTTGTATCAATTTTGCTCAAAGCATGCGCCGCCGTAAATGGCTTTCGGTCTTCATCGTCTTTTTTAGAGTGGAGAATCTCGGAGACAAGCCATACAATTCCTAACGCCAACAATACCCCCATGTAAGGAGGCAAATGAGTGACCGTTTTGAAAATAGGTACAAAAAGTAACATCCCGATACCGACAAAAAACATCGTATTTCGCTCAAAAGTGGTAATGGTCTCATCATTATCACTTTTTCGTGGTTTAGGCGGTTCGAGTGAACCTTTCAGCTGAAAGGAAAGATAAATAAGTGGGACAATCAGCGACACCAAGCTCGGGATGATTAATATCTTCATGATATTGATAGCCGATACTTGTCCGCCAATCCAAAGCATAGTCGTCGTTACGTCCCCCAAGGGTGACCACGCCCCACCAGCATTAGCAGCGATGATGACTATCCCTGCAAAGAAACGCCGCATCTCGGTATCACGAATGATTTTTCGTAACAACGAAACCATGACAATAGAGGTGGTAAGATTATCGAGTACTGCTGATAAGAAAAAAGTCAGAATACTAATAATCCAAAGTAACGTACGGGTATCTTTTGTGTGAATTCGCTCAGTAATCACATTAAAGCCCTGATGGGCATCAATCAATTCAACAATCGTCATAGCTCCTAACAAGAAGAAAGCTATTTCGGCGATGCTTGCTAGGTGATGAGAAAGCTCGTCTACCACATGGTGACTATCCGCATTTCCGAAGGCGTAAAGTGTCCAACAAAACACTCCCGTGAGGAGAGCGGTGCTTGTTTTATTGACGTTTACATTGTGCTCAAGTGTTATAAAAATATAGCCGATAACGAAGACTGCGATAATAGATATAATCATACAAATGCTAGTTATGTTACCTTTCAAAATAAGCAAAAAATACTTAAAAAGTTATTAAAACTGGCCCAATTTCGGAAAAAATACCGAATTTGCAGCATTGCTAACAACTGCACGTTTTTTTGAAAAGATTGGTTTATTTTTGAAGCTCTCCCCTTCTGTAAATCACCATCTTTTTGGTATGCACAGTATGTATTTGTAGAAAACAGTCAGTACGCTTAACATTGCTTCGTTTCCTAAGTAAAATAGCTTGAAATAAAAAACACTAACAGGGGTCTCCCGTTAGTGTTCCATAAATTCTTTTTAGAGCGCCAATTAAGCCGTTTCTTCTTTGAAATAGCGTTTTAGCCACGTATGGTCGGCGCGGGTTTTCCAGCGGCTCATCCATTGGGCTTTAGTCGCTACGGTGTTGTCAAACACCGTAGTATTGGGTTGCAAAATTTCGTTTTGAATCGCTTGCTTGATGGCGCTCACAGGAATAGATTGAATCTGCTCTTGACCATCAATGTACATCAAAGAACGGTCAAAAAAATCGACATTCATTCGAGGGCCAATCTCCTGCAACCAGCGAGTTGACTTGTCGATAGAGCAACCACTTGGCAACGTTTCGCTTTCATCCACCGCAATCACCACAAACCGATGGTGGAATATTTTGCCCGAAGCCGTAAGGGCTTCGCCGTGGGCTTCCCAGCCTTCCAACGCAGCTTTGAGGGTTTCGGTAAGGGTTCCTACTTCGTCGTCAGTCAGGTTTCTGTTGGCCTGATAAATCCAAACGCGGGCTTCAAAAGCAATATCGTGAAATGGTATGTACATGACAGTTGGAGTTATTGAGTTTTGAATGTCGAGGGTAGAGTGCAGAATGTCGAATAGATATTTATTCTGCATTTGACATTCGACACTCCGACAACATTTTTTACTGTTTTTTGAGTTCCTACTTTATATTGATTGCGCCACCAATTCCGCCAAATCAAATACTTTCACCGAATCTTCCTTTTCTTTGTTTTTAACGCCATCGGTCATCATTACCATGCAAAATGGGCAACCTACGGCAATGGTCTCAGCACCCGTAGCGATGGCTTCCTCGATACGCTCGATATTGATGTCTTTCTTTCCTTTTTCAGGCTCTTTAAACATTTGTGCGCCGCCTGCTCCGCAGCAAAGCCCTTTTACTTTGGCACGTTTCATCTCGACCAAATCGGCATCCAACGCCTCAATGACTGCGCGTGGAGCTTCATAAATATCGTTGGCACGCCCCAAGTAGCAAGAGTCGTGGAAGGTAATTTTTTTACCTTTGAACGCCCCTCCTCCTTCAATTTTGACCTTTCCTGCGTTGATAAGTTGTTGCAAAAATTCGGAATGATGAATCACTTCGTATTTTCCGCCCAAGGCAGGGTATTCGTTTTTAAGTGTGTTGAAACAATGCGGGCAAGCGGTCACTATTTTTTTTACGCCGTACATATCAAGTACTTGAATGTTGGCCATGGCTTGCATCTGAAACGTAAACTCGTTGCCCGCTCGTCGCGCGGGGTCGCCTGTGCAGCCTTCTTCAGTGCCCAAAACGGCAAATTTTACCCCAACAGCATTTAAAATTTTGACAAATGCGACTGTCACTTTTTTATAGCGGTCATCAAATGAGCCCGCACACCCTACCCAGAAAAGTACTTCGGGGGTTTCTCCACTTGCGGCCATTTCGGCCATGGTTGGTACTTTGATTTCAGACATTGATTTGGTTCGTAGGTTTGATGAAAAGTGGTTTTCTATTTAGTATATTTTTGACCACCAATTAGGTAAAAAATCGTCATTAAAAGGAGCGTTACTACAAAAAATGCAACAAAATAACCCTCATAAGGAGAAAAAAATGCAATTCCAGCGCTTGTCAGCAGCGCCAACAAGGCCATAGCCAACAGCCACTTACCTGCCCAACGGGCCAAGCCCGCCTTATCTTTGGTCGTTTCTTCCCTAAAATTAGACAGTAGCCAAATGGCTTCGTACCGCCAAACATAGCCTCCTAAAATGCCCAGTAAAACCCCAAATCCTGCAAATGCTAGCATCATTCATAGATTATATGTTGCAAAATCTACAATTTTATTAAAAACTCAAAACCATTGCTAAGGGTTGCTTACATTTGTCAATAATTAAAAAAGCAACGTCACTAACCAAAAATAATAATAAACTTGAAAAGCGTTTATAAGTCTCACCCTTGGCATGGTATTCCCATCGGTGAAAATGCCCCAGAAACATTAACGGCCTTCATTGAAATTGTACCTACGGATACGGTTAAGTACGAAATCGACAAAACAACGGGTTATCTGAAAATCGACCGCCCGCAAAAATATTCTAACATCGTTCCTGCCCTTTATGGTTTTGTTCCAAAAACCTATTGTGGCGATACTATTGCCGAATATGCACGCCAACAATCAGGCCGCAACGACATCAAAGAAGGCGACGGCGACCCGTTGGATATTTGTGTGTTGAGTGAAAGCAACATCCCTCACGGTGACATCATCTGCCAAGCGATTCCGATTGGAGGTTTACGTTTGATTGACAAAGGCGAAGCCGACGACAAAATCATTGCGGTATTAAAAGATGACTTGTTGTATAGCAAATACCGCGATATCAGCGAGCTTCCTCGTAGCGTGGTTAATCGTCTCCAACACTATTTCTTGACCTACAAGAACCTACCAGGCGAGCCAATGACCTGTGAAATTGCCAACGTATACGGCCGTGAAGAAGCCCACCAAGTAATTCGTAATTCGGTAACGGATTATTTGAACAACTTCGGTATGCTTTAGTCATTTCTCAATTCCAGACCTACCAAGTTTGTAATTCTGCAATTTCGAAAACTTGGTAGGTCTTTTTGTTTCTTACTGTTATTTTATCGTTTGTGCTTCCAACGATTGTGCGACCAAAGCCAGTCCGAAGGGTTCTGTCGAATACTTTCTTCTAGTTTGTTTTTATAGATTTCGGTGATGCTACCTTCGGGTAATGATTCGTACGGTGGCTGCGCAATCAATTCAAACCGAACTACGTAATACCCTCGTTGCTTTCGATAAATTTCGCCGTACACAATGGGCATTTGAGTGGCCCGTGCAACTTTTTCTGTTCCAGGAAAGAAAGCAGTTTCTTGGTGTAAAAACGAAAACCAATAAGCATGGGCAGGCGCATGGGGTGATTGGTCGGCCAAGAGGGCAATCAATCGAGGTACTTGTTTTCGTGTCACAATTTCCCGCATCAACCGAGGCATTGGGATGAGGTGAACCCCAAACGACGACCGAAGTGCTTTCATAAACTCGTCCGATTTTTGATTCGTCAACGTTTTATAAATCGCATCCACGGGAACACCACGGGTGGTAAGTCCCGCAGGAATCCACTCCCAATTGCCCATGTGGGCGCCAAAAGACAAAAAAGGCTGCTGTTGGTCGATAAATCCCTGCAAAAGTTCTCTGTTTTGTACCTCCACCCGACGTTGGACTTCGCTCACGGAGAAGTAAGGTAACTTGACGGTTTCAACAAAAATATCAGCAAGGTGTCGGTAAAATTTTCTCGCGATTTGGGTGATTTCTGACGTAGTTTTTTCAGGAAAAGCGCGACGAAGATGGCTAAATACTAGTTTTTTTCGGTACTGAACTACGTAGTAAAGTAGGAAATAAACTACGTCCGAAAAGGCATACAACAACCCCAAAGGCAGGCGCCCCATCCAACTCAAAAATCTCATGGCTAATAACGGTGGAAATGTGTTTTCTTTGCCACAAATTTAAAAAGCTTTACTACGTAACCAAAAAACTTGTTTGCTTATGCCGCGCCCTTATGTACTCGCCGAAACCAATTGGAAAACGGTCAAAGAGACTGCTTACGGACTAGCTATTTTGCCTTGGGGGGCTACCGAAGCCCATAATTACCATTTGCCCTATGCCACCGACAATTATGAAGCCGAAGCCTTAGCAACGGAGGCAGCCCGCATTGCGTGGGAAGGCGGGCGCAAAGTAGTGGTTCTTCCAACGGTGCCATTCGGGGTAAATACGGGCCAAGCCGACATCAAACTCTGTATGAATCTCTATCCAAGTACGCAAATGGCCATTTTGAAGGATATCGTAGAAGTTCTACAGAAGGCAGGTATACCAAAGCTGGTAGTCTTTAACAGCCACGGCGGAAACGATTTTAAACAACTGATTCGGGAAGTGGGAGCTCAATTTCCAGAGGTGTGGATAAGTACCTGTTTTTGGTTTCGGGCGCTGGATGGCAAAACGTATTTCGATGAAGTGGGAGACCATGCCGACGAAACGGAAACTAGCGTAATGATGCACATTCGTCCTGACTTGGTACTTCCTTTGGAGGAAGCAGGAGATGGAAAAGCAAAGCAGAGTACGGTTATGGCAATGCGGGAAGGCTGGGCGTGGGCTGAACGAAAATGGACCCAAGTCTCGGCCGACACGGGCGTGGGCAATCCAAAAAAAGCAACTGCTGAAAAAGGGAAACGTTTCTACACTGATTTAACTCAAAAAATCGGGCAGTTCTTCATCGAACTGGCTGACGCTGATCTAAATCGATTGTATGAGTAGTTTTTGATTATAGTTAATGTGTTTAAATTTACGCGTTTTGTTTGAGACAAATCTACAGCTCATTCATCAGTAACCCCAAACGTAAAAAACGAGCCTATGAGGCCCGTTTTTTACCTACCAATCAAGCAGAATTAATATATACTTATTTGGCACAGGTACTTTATTACCTTCCACTTGAGGGTTTCTCATTCTCACCCACCACTCAGTCTAAATTCTTGCCGTTCCTGCCTGATTTTCCGTCCTTCATCCTAGAACACTTGAATCCACTACAATTGTCGCTTATTTTCGTTCCAACAATTTAACCTTAACTACTGACATGATTACTTTTGGAGTTATTGCTGTACTGGCTTTTTTACTCGTTTGGATGACCATCAAGGTGGTTCCTCAACAAACAGCGTTCGTTGTTGAACGCCTAGGGAAATTTTACGGTGTACTTCAACCTGGAATCAATTGGGTCGTTCCTTTCTTTGACCGAATCGCTTATAAACATAGCCTAAAAGAAAAGGCAATTGATATACCAGAACAAATATGTATCACCCGCGACAACGTGCAGGTACGGGTAGATGGTGTCTTGTTTTTACAAGTAGTAGACCCTCAGCGTGCTTCTTACGGGATCAGCGATTATGTGTTTGCCGTTACCCAATTAGCCCAAACCACCATGCGTTCTGAAATTGGAAAAATAGACTTGGATAAGACGTTTGAAGAACGTACTACTGTAAATCACGCGGTAGTTCAAGCCATCGACGAAGCTGCGATTGGCTGGGGAGTTAAAATGCTGCGCTATGAAATCAAAAATATTACTCCACCTCAAAGCGTTCTTCACGCGATGGAAAAACAAATGCAAGCCGAACGTGAACGCCGTGCTTTAATTTTGCAATCGGATGGAGAAAAAATGGCAGCAATCAACCAAGCGGAGGGACATAAACAGAAGATTGTATTAGAATCGGAGGCGTTAAAGCTTCGTCAAATCAATGAATCGGAAGGGCAAGCGGCGGCCATTAAGTCGGTAGCTGATGCGACAGCCGATAGTATCAAAGTGATTGCGGCAGCCATCCAAGAAAAAGGCGGAATGGATGCTGTACAATTGAAAGTAGCCGAACAAATGGTACAACAGTTCGGGAACTTAGCTAAGAGTACCAATACAATGATTCTCCCTGCTAACTTTGGAGACATGTCTTCAATGATTGCCACGGCGATGAGTGTCGTTAAGCAACAGGAGAAAAAATAGCCTGTGCTTGTTATTCCAATATCAGATGAACCGTTTAATTCACCATTAATTTTACCCGAAATGGAAATCTCATCCACCCAAATTTGGATTATCGTCGGAGTAGTGATGCTTATAGCAGAACTACTTTCTGTCTCTTTCGTATTTGCTTTTATTGGTGTGGGAGCCTTCGTGACTGCTTTTTTAACGTGGATAGGCGTGCTGCCCATGATTAATGCGCAATTGTTCTGTTTTTCGGTCGTGTCCGTTTTGTCACTGTTTGCGTTTAGAAAACCGCTTCAAGCACTCACCAAAAAATCGTCGGACAAGTCGCTGGAGTACTCTGAGTACGTGGGCGATAAAGCCACCGTCGTCATCGACATCCCTGCCGATGGCGAAGGGAAGGTTTTTTACCGAGGTACCGAATGGATTGCCCTCTCGAAATCGCACGAGCGCATTCACAAAGGCAAATCGGTTGTTATTCAAGAACTCGACGGTATTCGCCTCATTGTTGCAGAATAAAACACAAGTAACCAACTATTTACACAAAAAAAGTCGCTGTTAAACAGCGACTTTTTTTGTAGTATTTCCAACCATTTTTACCAAAAGCAAGTCTTCATAGAAAAATACACAGCAATGCGCTTACTATTGATTTTTACTTTTTTATTGGCAATGACGGGTTGTGAAAAAGAGGTACCTCCCGAGTGTGTGGAAAAGCCCGTTGACTCCTTTAATTGCTATCTCAGCTATGCGCCCGTTTGTGGTTGCAATGGTAAAACATACAGCAACGCTTGCTTTGCCGAAGCCTATGGTATTGTCAATTATACCCAAGGTGAGTGCAAAAAATAAGGGTCAAGTGGCTAACCACCTGACCCTCTAAAATAGTTGCTACGTTGTTAGTATTTGAACGGCTTACCACCTGCCAATACTTCTTGTGACTTCGCATCAAACGTCACGCGCTGACCTGTGCGGTAGGCAGCATTAGCCATAATAGTCGCAATTGAGTGCTGATACCCTGCCTCAATTGGTGCATTGGGCTGTTTACGGCTACGCACACATTCCATCCAGTTTTTGATGTGATTGAACGTAAGTGGGTCGTTGCCAGTATTGGCACTGGTTTCTACTTTCGCCCCTTCTAACTTCATCGTTGGCAACAAGTTAGCTTGTAGTCCCATTGCTTTGGCTTCGCGCTCGCGCAAACCTCCCGTTGGGCTGATTTCGTTGGTATCGAGGTTTATCATACCACCGTTTGAGTAGTACAATTCTTTCGTTTCGCCTGCTGAGTTAGAAAAACGGCTTGTGAATTGTACTTGGAAACCTGTTTTTGGATCATCCAATGGGCCGTAATCAAACACTACCGTCAATGTATCTGGGTTGGTACGTCCATCTTTCCACTGGTAAATTCCGCCGTTGGCTACCGCTGAACGTGGGTGTGGCAATCCGCTGAACCAGTGTACGGTATCAATTTGGTGGCTCATCCATTGGCCTGGAATCCCTGATGAATACGGCCAGAACAAACGGTATTCTAAGTATTTACGTGGGTCAAAAGCTGTTTTAGGGCGGTTAAGTTGATAACGCATCCAGTCCACATCCGACTCTTTCAAATCTTTGGTCAACTCAGGACGGCGCCAACGACCTGGTTGGTTGACGTTCCACATCAATTCTACCATTACGATGGGGCCAAACTTACCTGACTTGATAAAATCAGCTGCTGCCCAGTAGTTTTCACCACTACGACGCTGTGAACCAATTTGTACAATTTTGCCCGATGCTTTTACCGCTTTCAATACCGCACGGTTGTCTTCCATGGTTTCTGAAAGTGGTTTTTCGGCATACACGTCACAGCCTGCTTGCACGGCTTCAATGGTATGGATAGCATGTTGAAAATCAGCCGTACTCATAAAAACGGCGTCAACAACTTTGGCATCGTACATTTCTTCGTTGTTACGAAATGCCTTCACGTTACTGCCCAATTGCTTATCCAAATATGCTTTTCCTTCGTCACGACGGCGATTCCAAATGTCAGAAATGGCCGTCATTTCAAAATTCATTTGCTTTGAAAGCTCTTTAAAAGGGCCTACGTGCGACGAACGGTGACGGTCTGAAAAACCAACTACGCCCACTCGTACTCGGTCATTGGCACCGATGATTTTGGCATAGCTACTCGCCGACATGGCCGTTGCGGCGCTGGCTAAAATAGATTTTTGTATAAATTCTCTGCGTTGCATGAGCGGAAACTTTGTTTAGTATGTCATTAAAGAAGACAACTTTTTTTCTATTTACTTCCTAAAGGCACAAAAATCCTACCTAAAATCCCATAAAATTTACGCAAACGTTCCCGACTCTAAACTTCTGATTCTGTGTCTTGTGCTTATGCGAGGTCGTTTGTGTGAAGCGGGTTACTTCTAACCCGCCCTCCAGCGAGTAGTCGGGTTGGAAGCAACCCTCCGCACCTGAACGCCTCTTCACTCCCTATTCGACACTCTAAAATCTACCCTCGACATTCCCAATTGGTCCTGCCTGAATAATTTCATCCGAACACCCTTCTTTGTAGGTCTCAAAATTGTTATTGAACAAAGCCGCCAATTTCTTTGCCGTGGCTGTGTATTCAGCTTGGTTTGACCACGTATTTTGCGGTATCAACAACTCACTTGGCACCTCCGCACACGATGTTGGGATTTCTAGCCCAAAAATTTCATCGACTACCGTTGGAGCATTAGCCAACTCACCATTGTGAATCGCATCCAAAATGGCGCGAGTATAACGCAATTTTATCCGTGAACCCACACCGTACGCACCACCCGTCCAGCCAGTATTCACTAACCAAACTTTGGTACCATTTTCTTGAATTTTTTCTGATAACAACTCCGCGTATTTGCTTGGATGCCATACCATAAATGCCGCACCAAAACAGGCTGAAAACGTAGCCGTCGGCTCAGTTACCCCCATTTCCGTACCCGCCACTTTGGCCGTATAACCACTGATAAAGTGATACATAGCCTGTGCAGGAGTTAGTTTAGAAACGGGTGGAAGTACTCCGTAGGCGTCGCAAGTCAAGAAAATAATGTTTTTGGGATGGCCGCCCACGCACGGAATTTTAGCGTTTGGAATAAATTCAATGGGGTAAGAAGCTCGCGTATTTTCGGTAATAGAGGTATTATCATAATCGACTTCGTGTGTAATGGGGTCATACACCACGTTTTCGAGAACAGTACCAAACTTTATCGCTTGAAAAATTTCGGGTTCTTTCTCTGCACTTAGGTTCACGGCTTTGGCATAGCACCCCCCCTCAATGTTAAACACACCATCAGCCGACCAGCAGTGTTCGTCGTCTCCAATCAATTGGCGATGTGGATCGGCCGATAACGTGGTTTTACCCGTTCCACTCAACCCAAAAAACAAAGATACATCTCCCTTCGTCCCCTCATTGGCCGAGCAGTGCATCGATAATACACCGATTTTAGGCATGATGTAGTTCATGATAGTAAACACACCTTTCTTCATCTCACCCGCATATTCTGTTCCCAAAATCACAAACTGTTTGCGCTCAAAACACAAGTCAATGCTCGTCCGAGAGTTCATGTGGGTAGTGAAAGGGTTGGCAGGAAATTCACCTGCATTATAAATCACGTAATCGGGCTCGCCAAACGTCGCTAGCTCCTCTTGCGTTGGCCGAATTAGCATATTATTCATAAACAACGCATGGTAAGGGCGCGTACAAATTACCCGTACTTTGATGCGATAATTTGGGTCCCAACCCGCAAATCCATCTACTACATACATCCGCGTACGGGTATTGAGGTAGTCGATAGCACGCTGAAGGTTGATGTCGAACGTATGCTCATCCATTTTGATGTTCACATTTCCCCACCAAATATCATTGACACTTTCAGGGCGTTCGATGATTCGTTTATCCTTGGGGCTACGTCCTGTTTTTTCTCCCGAGTCAAGCATTAATGCTCCTTTATCAGAAATAGACGCTACTTTTTCGTACAAAATAGCCATCTGATACAACTGGGCAGGCGACGCATTTCGAATCGTCTCTTTGTTTTTAATACCGTACTGGAGAAGGTTGAATGAAGTGCTCATAAGAGGAAGTTAATGGTTGACAATTATTCGATTTTGAACCTACTAATTGGAACTAATAATCGACCCAAATGTACAAACCAAACCACTACAAAGCACAGGATAAGCGTCAGATTTAGAGGACTTTTGTGCTAAATAAGTAATGATAATTGTCATTATCTTTTTTTATTCTCCAACACCCATAGCCCTCGAAGTGATTGATTAATAGGCGTATGATAGGGCGGGCGCTCAAGATAGCCAAGTAGTATGTCTGTATCTCCATCACGGTCGTAATCTGCTTTTTCCATCAACATCCATTTATCTTGACGAGGTTGGGCAAAGGTTTTGGCTTTGAACGTCATTTTACCTTGGTTTTCTAAGAAGACAAAACCTTCTTGTGGTTTGGCAGGAAAATACGAAATCGCCGCAATGTCGATGTCACCATCTTTGTCAAAATCTTCGGCTAACGCTTTTGATGCTCCATTTAACCCAAAAAAGTAGGATTCCTTAAAGTGTAAATGACCATCATTTAAAAAAATGCGAATGCCATGATAGGGCTTCAAAATCATAGAATAATCGGCATTGTCGCCGTTGGTGTAGAGGATATCGATGTTACCATCTCCGTTAAAGTCGGCCAATTCGGCGTAGCTTGAACCATACACGGGCGGAAAACGCAAGAGCATCTGTTTCTCAAAACGTCCACCACCACGGTTATAATATACCGCCATTTGTTCGTCACCTTGGGCTAAAAGCACAAAATAGTCGAGTTTACCATCACGGTTAAAGTCATACGGATGTACCACTCTTGCCCCTGGCAAGCCATCCAACTGAAACGCCTGATAAGTATGGTTAGCGAGTTGTTTATACCACGAAAATTGCCCTAAATGAAACCCAAACTCGCACATCATCACATCCTCGAGCCCGTCGCCATCTACGTCTGTCACGTACTGGCTCACAGGTCGACGAAGGTTAGAGATAAGATTTTTAGAACTCCACCCTTTACCATCGGCTGCTTTTTGGTATTTCACCATTGTCCCAGTCATACGGTCATTAGGGTCCATGATTCCCATCGCCAATGCCTCCACACTCCCATCTTTATTTAAGTGCAAATCCGACGGGGCTGAACCCACTAAAATTGAATCGACTTTATGAAAGCGAGCGTCCAAAATGTAAATTTTTCCCGTTCGAGAACCTACATATAGCTGTTGCGTTTTATCATCAAACTTTAGCATCGATACCATGGGCAGCTTTTCCACATCGGGAACATCCGTTTTGGGAGTAAATAAAGCCAAATCAGGCGAGATAGGGTATTTACTCGAAGAGTCGGGTAATTTCTCAGGAGCTTTATCCACATAGTATTTGACGATTTTCTCCCATTGTTCTTTCGTAAGCAATGGGGCATCAGGGTAGATGTTTGCCTGCGTAAAAGCGATGATTTCGTCGGGAGAAAGTTGCCCGTACAAACTCATCGTCGGAGCAGGTTCGATACCCAGTCGAAGAGCCATTTTGGGTAAAACGCCATCTTTCCATGTTTTTTTATCCAACATTGAAGGGGCAGGCAGTTCATGGCAACTTCCACAATAACTTTGCGCCAATTGCTCTTCTTCGGACTTAGAATCGAAATTACACGCGTTTACTAATAAGATTAGGGCTCCAAATGCAATAATTTTTCTCATAGGAAGTGTTTACTTTGTAGTCAAAAGTAAAAAACGGCCTTAAAACTACGCAATGAAATCCACAACTTCTTTCTTTTGGCGACTTCATCAACTATTCTTTATCGTTACATTAGTAGTATTTGGGCTTTCTTATTTTACGTTTACGGGGTATTGGGTGGCGGGTTTTTTGATGATGAGTTTGCCCATTTTACTGCTTATTCATTCAGGGTTCTTTCTATTTTTTATTCTTCAAAAATCGTCCAAAATGGCGCTTTCTGGCGCGGCCTTACTTTTAAGCTTGCCATTTTGGAGCCGCACGTATCAATTTTCGTGGGGTACCCCTCCCCCTCCCTCCGAAAAAGAGCTTTCGGTACTTTCTTACAATGTAATGTCATTTGATGGCTATAATTTTATTCGAGATATACGGCCAGAGAATTACCTATCCATGATTGAATGGGTAAAAAGCTTAGATACAGACATTCAATGTTATCAAGAGTTTTACAACTCAGATACACGCACCAATCTTAATACCCTAAAACAACTCAAAAAAGCAGGGTACCCTTATTACACCGTTTTACACCCGAACATTGCACCCCGCGAACAGCACTGTGTAGGCTTAGCCATCCTGTCTAAATACCCTATCATCAAACGAGGTGAAATTGAATTTCATGACCAAAACGGGCTTCTTTTCGCCGATATAGTCGTCCGAAAAGACACTATTCGAGTCATCAACCTGCACCTACGTTCCATGATTGTCCGCTTTGACGGGCTGAAAAAAGCGTACAAAGAAAACGATTATAAAAAAGGAAAAAGGGAGGTAAGAAAAGTGGCTCAACGCCTCAAAATGGGGTTTGTGCACCATACTGAAGAGACAGAGGTATTACTCAATTGGATTCAGGAGAGCCCACACTCCGTACTGGTCTGTGGCGATTTCAACGAAATTCCGTATGGCTATGTGTATGGAAAAGTTCGAGATGTACTCACCAATGCTTTTGAAGAAGTAGGCCATGGATTTGGGTTCTCTTACCGCAACACTCCTCGTTTTATTCGGATTGATAATCAATTTTTTGACAAAAAAAAGCTGGAAGTCATCGACTTCCAGACGCGTAGAGATATTCCCTATTCCGACCACTACCCTGTTATTGGGCGCTATAAGCTATTGTAATAAGCAAATATTTTGCCCATATCAGCCCGTGATTTTACGCTAAGGTCGTTGGTTTTTATGTATTTTTCAACGTCATCGGCACGGTCACCGAGCGCTTCAAGAAGTTTCTTTTTTGAGGTACCTATTTGAAACAATGTATTTCCTTTTACCGCATAAAATTGCGCATTTTTAGCGATTTTAGTATCACGACTTCCTGTGCCTAGGGCTTCATTGTAAGTGGGTTTTACAATGTTCAATTTTGTATATTCTACCAACGAAATTCTCCCTGCGGCTATTAGTTCCATGAAACCCTGTATAGGTTCGTCTGCACGAAACTGTAGGGCATTCATGAACACGCGGCGTTCAACTCCTTCAATAGTAAAGAATCGCACCATGTTGCCATTTACTGCCCTGATTTCTTTGGCTTGCGTCTTAATTTCTACTTCATTGGTGTACAAATCAAGCCGAATGGGGACATTGGCAATGCTATCTCCTTCTCTCCCTGGAGGCCCTATTTTTTTAAATAGTTTAATGCTTCCTTCTTGCCAAGTTGAATCCAAATAAGGATTACCCACCACCTCCCCACGCGGGCCTTTGATGCCAAAAAGACCCACATTGGCATTGAGTGGTACCTTCAGCCCATTCGTATTCATCATATCCCGAGCTATATTGCTCATGCCGTTGCTTGTGTTTTGGGCAACTGCAACGGATACCCATCCAGCTAAAAAGAAGAAGAACAGTTTTTGAAACATAATTGTAGAAAAGAAGAGGTTACAGTTTGTGAGTCAACGTAAATCTAACAGGTTTTCTTATCCATCAAAACCAGCCACTTCCTATTTATTTTTGACTACAGGCTCAAGTTGACATTTCTCAACCAACAACTATGACTTTTCTCATAAGAACTTTGATTTAAAATGGCTGATTTTGAGAAAAATAAAAAGTCAACAACACCATGGCCAAAAATCCTAAATTCGACCTCCAACGGTTCCATTTTGAGCATCGACTCTGGGACAAAGAAATAGATTTTGTAGACGAAGAAGTGACTATCTTTGAGCATTTGCTCGACGAAATGAAAGTTATTTTGCCCGCTGACTTAGATACTCATTTTGCTGAAACGATTCAACGAATCTCGCGCGAGATTGACCATTTCAAGCGCATTAATAAAACACTCAAAAGCGAAATTCACGCCCAAGAAAACGTAATGGCGATTGCATTAAAAGACGAAACAGTTCAGTACAACGACGACATTTGGGCTACACAAGTGTATTTGCGGGAAAAAATGGACTTTTATCACGACAATTACCGAAAATTCAAAACAGAGTTTCGGCTCTTTGTTGGCAAGGACTTAGAAAATCACTTCTCCCTCAAAGAGATTGCACCACTACAAGAAACGGCCTAAGGCTTGATTTTTTTCAGTGGTCTGTGTAAGTTGTCGCCAGAATTAACCATTTCAATGCGACAACTTATTTTTTTTGTGCTAGTTACTAGCTTTACTTCCGTTTTGGCGCAACGGCCCGCGTTAGAACAGTCACTCAGCAACTACCTTGCCCAGTTCCCCCCTTCGGTCAAGGTCAATTTCCAAGTCGAGTCCTTGGAAGGGACGCGCTATGCTAGCCGTGGAGCTGACGAGCGAGTACCTTCGGCCAGTGTCATCAAAATCCCGATTTTGGTGGAAGTGATGGAGCAAGTCAACGCCCAGCAGTTCAAACTCTCTGAAATATATACCCTTCAAAATGCCGACCGCGTGGGTGGCTCTGGCTCCATTGCCCAACAACCCGAAGGGAAAGCTTATACGTATGAAGAGCTCGCGCGGCAGATGATGATTGCAAGCGACAATACCGCCACCAATATTTTGATTCGAAAAGTAGGGCGCGAAGCCGTCAATCAACGCATGAAGTCGCTGGGATTCCATAACCTTCAGCTCAACCGCGTAATGTTGGATACGGCTGCTGTTGCACGCGGGGTGGAGAATTACGTAAACGCCCACGAAATCAACCGCTTACTGAGCCTCATTTACCTCCGAAAAGTAGCCACCCCCGCCCTTTGCGACTTGATGGTTGCTTTTCTTCTGGATAACCAAGACCGTACTACGCTCCCTCAGTTACTTCCTCCCCACGTAGGTATCGCCCATAAAACAGGCACCCTTACATACATTCGGGGCGACGCGGGCATTATTTTTACCCCAAAACCGTTTACTATTTCTGTTTTCGTACGGGGAGCAACGCTAAGTGATGCCGAAAAAATCATCGGAGAAATTGCTAAAATCTGCTACGAAGCCCTCAAATAATCACGCAATCTTTCATCCTAACAAACCCATTCCCATGACCACAGTCCTTGATTTTTTAGCCCAAATTCCCTGGTGGGGGGGGCTATTATTCCTCTTAGTCATTATCGCGATTCGGGATATTTCTCAAAAGAAACATACCATCAAGCACAACTTTCCGATTGTTGGGCACTTGCGGTATTGGATTGAAACTGTCGGCCCTGAGTTTCGACAGTATATCGTGGCCAATAACCGTGAAGAGCTTCCATTCAACCGTCGGCAACGGTCGTGGATTTATGCCTCTTCCAAACGCGAAAACAACTTCCAAGGCTTTGGCACCGACCAAGACGTAAATGGAGCTGGCTATATTTTTATCAAGCCTGCTTTGTTGACCAAGCGCCTCCCCAAAGACCACCCGTATCGTGAAAACCCGTACGTGCTGCCTTCGGCCAAAGTCATTGGACTTCCTCATGGCCGCCGAAAACCCTACCGTCCAAAGCAGGTCATTAATATTTCGGGAATGAGTTTTGGGTCGTTGTCGGCGCGTGCGATTGAGTCGTTAAACAAAGGAGCAGCCAAGTTTGGCTGTTATCACAACACGGGTGAGGGTGGGTTTTCCCCTTACCACAACAACGGCGGCGACGTCGTCCTCAACATCGGAACGGCTTATTTTGGTCTACGAGACGATGACGGCAATTTTGTAATGCAAAAACTGGTGGATTTAACGCAAAAAAATCCCTCCATTCGGATGCTAGAATTGAAGCTGTCGCAGGGAGCAAAACCTGGAAAGGGCGGGGTTTTACCTGCTTCCAAAATCACCCAAGAAATTGCAGACATCCGCCACATTCCGCTGGGAAAAGACGTGATTTCGCCCGCAGCTCACAGCGCTTTTTCAAACATTCCCGAAATGGTTGATTTCATTGAAAGCATGGCCGAAGCAACAGGACTGCCCGTCGGGATTAAGGCGGCCGTGGGAAAACTCGAAATGTGGGAAGAATTAGCTCAAATCATGGTTAAAACGGGCAAAGGCCCTGATTTTATTACCATCGACGGGGGTGAAGGAGGTACGGGTGCCGCGCCACCGTCATTTGCCGACCACGTTTCGTTACCGTGGGTGTATGCGTTTTCGAGCGTGTACAAAATCTTTAAAAAGCACCAACTCACGCACCGCGTTACGTTTATTGGCTCAGGCAAACTTGGCTTACCTGCGCAGGCAATTATGGCCTTTTCAATGGGAGTTGACGTCATCAATATTGCCCGCGAAGCCATGATTTCTATCGGTTGTATTCAAGCCCAAGTCTGCCACAACAACCGCTGTCCAACGGGGGTCGCAACTCAAAACAAATGGTTGCAGGCAGGCCTTGACCCTACGTTGAAAAGTGAGCGTTTTTACAATTATGCCAAAACCCTCACCAAAGAAGTTCTTGAAATTTCGATTGCGTGCGGATATGAGCACCCTTGTCAATTTACGATGGATGATGTGGATGTGGCCATGGGCGACAATAACCATACCCGCCCTCTCCGAATTGCGTATGACTACGAAAAGGTACCTGTCGCTTACGAAGACATCAATAAATTGGTAAATTGTTCGCACTTAGGCGGAAAAAATTAGTCAGTAAAGCGGGTTGCTAGCAGCCCGCTTTTTTATTATCCAAATTTGCCATTTCAACAAATAAATACGACATTTTATAAAATATTTCAGCCATTTTATTATAAATTCACCTTCCTAGAACTATCTCAAAGTATCCCCCCTCGTCCAACTGAAAATAGGTAAAACCTCCTTTTCATGTCAGACGAAAAAATCTACCAGCTCGCCCTTCATTTGACCAACGGTCTTGGCAGTGTTCTTATTCGACAATTGATTGCTCATTTTGGCAGTGCTCAAAAAATATTCCAAGCCAATCTCAAAAACCTGACTCGCGTCAACGGAATTGGAGAAGCAACGGCGCGCATTATTTTGCAAAAAGAGGGGCTAAGGGAAGCCGAACAAGAAGTAAAAAAAGTGGCTGCGGCTGATTGTCAACTTTTGTTTTATACCGACACAGACTATCCGCACCGTTTTAAAACGCTATACGACGCGCCCGTTTTATTGTATGCCAAAGGTAATTTCAACCTCAACCAAGGGCGGTTCGTGGGGGTGGTAGGCACACGCAAAGCAACCGAATACGGTAAGAATACGTGTGAGCAAATTGTGGAAGGGCTGGCCAACAAAGGCGTCACCATTGTAAGTGGACTGGCGTACGGTATTGATATTACAACACACCGAGCTTGTGTCAAACACCGAGTACCTACGCTCGGAGCTATGGCCACGGGGATTGACCTTATTTACCCTTCGACTCACGCCAAAACCGCCCAAGAAATGCAAGTCAATGGGGGTATCTTAACCGAATACCCCATCGGTACTAAGCCTGATTTTATGCGTTTTCCCGCTCGTAATCGCATCATTGCGGGGCTTTCTGACGCCATTATTGTTGTTGAAGCTGCGGAAAAGGGAGGAGCACTCATTACGGCCGAATACGCTAACAACTACAATCGAGAGGTATTTGCAGTGCCTGGCAACCTTACCAATTCGTATTCGACAGGTTGCAATCAGCTTATCCGTACCCACAAAGCACAGATTTTTACGGGCATCGATGATTTACTAGAATCACTCAGCTGGCTACCCGACGGGCTTTCGTCGGCTACACCTCCCACTCTACCCGACCATTTCACTCAAGAAGAAACTACGATTGCTTCCCTCCTCCGTCAGCACGGAGAAATGCACATTGACGAACTTGCTTGGCAAAGCAAAATTCATCTTGGAAGGCTGTCGACCTTACTGCTCAATTTAGAATTACAAGGATATCTCCGTGGTTTACCAGGAAAGAAATTTTCGCTGATCTAATTTCTCTATTTTGTCCCATCAATATTACTAGTGTTAGCTACGTTTTTTTAAGTTTTACCCGCAGATTGACGCTGATTGGAAGTCGCAGATGACGCTGATTAATGACACTATAAAGCCCCTTTTCAGCAAAAATCTGTGTTTGTAGTGTTCTTCTCACTTCTGCGGGTAAGAAATGAAATTAGTTACTTAGCACTGTACTTAATAAGAGACGATTGTCGAAATTTCATTCGGAAACGCATGACAATGATGATACGCATCAATGAGCCTACAAGTACCTTTGCTGTCGGTTTTTAGCCAACTTCGGGGAGAAAGTTGCGTTATTATTTCTTGCATACAACTATCGCTGGCAAATACTTTGTTCAGGTTTCGGACATTTAAGTAAAATAGCTCCTCAAATGGAGTTTTACTGAAAAAAAACTCATCGACGCTCCCCTCGCCAAAGTTGTGTCGACAATAAATGGTCATCCCTTGCGATTGTACAACTTCGTAAAACTGGTCAAGGTAGAGCCTAAATCTTTTACCGTTTATTTCTTCATACCCCCACACTTTACTGGCACTCACTTCCTGTTTTTGCCCTGAAACAGTGGTTATGTCCACCTGCTGTGCTTGCCAACGCAGCTGAACCTTCCTAAGGTCCGAACGAATCTGACCTGCATCATTTGTTCGGTACAATAGTCGATAGTGCGTTGGGGCACAACTTTGGAAAACTACTAACAACAGTGTGAATAGAAAAGTGGGATAACGCATTATTTCTTAGCTACTTTTACGATTTGTCCGTCTCTGATTTCCTCCGAAGCTTTACGTACTATCGCCTCTTTGGGGTGAATATTTCCAAATACCTCCACGAGGCTATCTAGCACATTGCCTTTTTCCACAGGCACCCACTCGGCTTTGTTGTTATTTACCCGAATCACAAAGGTTTTTTCGGTCGCACTTACCACCGATGTTTTAGGAACAAATAGTGTGGACATCGTTCGCTCTACGGGCAATTTTACTTCGGCATACATGCCAGATTTTAACAAATTGCGTTGGTTGTTAAAATCAAACTCGGCCATCATTGAGCGATTGGCTTCCACCAAACTCTGCGCACTTCGGGCCAATTTTGCGTTGAACGTTTGTTCAGGAATGGCATTGACCGTAAACGAAACCGAACTTTTGTCAGGAAGCTGATTGGCGTAGCTTTCGGGAATGGCTACCGTCAGACGCAACGTTCGGCTATCTTCCAGCACAAACAGCGGTTTTCCGTTGCTTTCGCCTGCGCCTACCAACGCCCCCGCGCTAATGTTCCGCTCCGTAATGACCCCGTCAAATGGTGCCGTAATGGTCAGGTAGTGCCGCAATTCGGTCTTGGTTTGATACATCGAACGACTCGCTTGGACATTTCCCTTGGCCACGCTTACCATCGCGCTGTCGGCCAGCATTTTCGCTTGGGCTTGTTCGAGTTCATGCGGCGAGACGGCGCCTTCTACTTTGTTGGTTTGTAAAAGCCGCTGGTAGGTTTGTTTGCTCGCCCGAAAACGTGCCGCTTGTTCAATCAAAACCGCCTCTTGGGCCTGTACGTGTGCTTGCGCTTGGCTCACTTCCGACAGAACTTCGGGCGCATCTAACTGCGCCAAAACTTGTCCTTTGCGCACCCACGACCCGCGATCTACTTGTACCGCCCGCACAAAACCTTTCACTTTGGCATACAAGCTTACTCGGTTCCAAGGTTTCAGTTCACCTGGTAGCACAATGTTTTTCTCAGGGCGCATTTCCTGTACCTCCACCACTTCTACTTGCTGGGTTTCAGGCGCGGTACTTTTCTTTTTTTCTTCACTGGCTTCGGTAGAACAGGCAGTAATAGCTGCCCCCGCCACCAATGACGCTAGGAGGGTCCGATAAGATTTCATATAGTTGGGGTCAACGAGGATTTGTAATAATTGCTTTCAGGATCTTCAGGGTCAAGCGATACCGACTGGGTAGTAGCGGTGTGCTGGAATTGCGTAAATACGCAAGGCAAAATGAGCAAAGCCGCGAGCGTGGAGGCAATCAATCCGCCAATAACGGCTTGTCCCAAAGGAGCAATTTGGTCGCCCCCTTCTCCAAAGCCCGACGCCATCGGAAGCATCCCCGCAATCATCGCAATACTCGTCATCAAAATGGGACGAATACGACTGTTGGCGGCCAACATCACCGCTTTACGGCTATCGCCAAGGGTTAAGCGAAGGTTTTCGGCATTGGTCACCATCAAGATGGCATTGGCCACCGACACCCCTACCGACATAATTAAGCCCATGTACGACTGGAGATTGAGCGTTGCTCCGCAAGCCAACAACATCAGCAGCGAACCTGCTATTACGGCAGGGATGGCTGACAAAATCACGAGAGATAATTTGAACGACTGATAGTTGGCCGCCAAGAGCAAGAAAATAATGATAATCGCCACCAATAAGCCCGTTTGAAGGCTCGATAAGGTATCTCCCAACAATTTGGTTTGGCCACGCATCTCCACCTGCACGCCGCGCGGCGGGTCGCCCGCATCTTTGATGGCTTTGAGAACGGCTTTTTGGGCCGAGCCTAGGTCTTTGTTGTGCAAATTGGCCGTAATTGTCACCAAGCGGTTAGGGCCTGCTCGGTCGTATTGACCTGGTGCCGTCTCCTCCGAAAAAGAAGCTACGTCCGACAATAAAGGGTGCATGGCTCCGCTACGCAACGGTATGTTACCGATGTCTTCGGGGGTGGTCATTTTGTATTCGGGAATTTGTACCTGCACCTGATACGCCAACCCTTTCGAGTCATCGAGCCAGAGGTTTTTATCGGTAAAACGGCTGGACGAAGTAGCTGCCACCATCGAACGGGCAATTTGGGTAGAAGTCACACCCAGCTGCCCCGCACGCTCGCGATCGAGGGTAACTTTCAAAATAGGATACGCCAGCGGTTGCGCAATTTTCACGTCGCGCAAAAAAGTAATCCGCTTCATCTCGTCCTGAATTTTTCCCGCAAAACGCCCCGCTTCTTTTAAGTCTTTGGCGGCAACGGTCACTTCAATGGGTGTTGCCGAACCTTGGCTCATGATTTTATCAACCAACTCAATGGGCTCAAACGACACCTTGGCCGCAGGTAATTCTTTACGAATTTTCTCACGCAATTCTTCTTTCAGTTCGTCCATATTGACGTGGTGCGCCTCATTGAGCGATACTTGCATGACCGCTTCGTGCGGCCCACTGTTGAATACAAAGATGTTGGAGGTTCCGTAACTTGAAGGAACTGTTCCGACGTAGGCCGACGAAATAGCGACGTTTTCTTCCCCAACCGTTGATTTTATAATGTCCAACACTTTGAGCGTAGCCAACTCCGTACGCTCGACCCGCGTTCCATCTTGCACGCTCAGGCGCAACTGAAACTGATGGCTGTTGGCATGGGGTAAAATATCGGTTCCAATCCCCAAAAAGCACAACACAATTACGCCCACACTTCCCACCAAATAGCCCCCTACGACCCATTTACGCTTTCCTAAGGCACGATTGAGCAAGGCAGAATAACGCTGTTTAAACTTCTCAAAACCCGTTGCTTTCGGGTCGGGGTGCGTTCCTTCATAAATCACCGTTTGGGTTTCTTGCGCATCCAAGGCCAAAGTAGCAGGCTCGTGCGGCGGATGGCTTTTGAGCAGCCAATTGGCCAATACGGGCACAAACGTCTGCGACAAAATAAAGGACGCTATCATGGCAAACCCTACCGACAACGACAACGGCAGGAACATCGACCGAGGTACGCCGCTCATGACAAAAGCGGGTGCAAACACGGCCAATATCGCCATCAAAATGAGAAATTCGGGAAAAATAATTTCTTTACAGGCTTCCCAAATAGCCACTGCTTTGGGTTTGCCCATTTCGAGGTGCTGGTGAATATTTTCAATCGACACCGTGGCTTGGTCCACCAAAATCCCAACGGCCAACGCCAAGCCCGACAACGTCATGATGTTGATGGTTTGTCCTGCCAAATTCAATAAAATTACGGCCGACAACACCGAAATCGGAATGGTCACTACGACGATAATTACACTCCGCCAATCTCGCAGAAACAACAACACCATCAATCCCGTCAGCACTGCGCCCAAAATCCCTTCCGTTACGAGGCTTTTTAGGGCGTTTGTTACATACACCGACTGGTCAAACTCGTACGAAATCTTTACATCTTCGGGGATAGAATTTTGAAGTTCAGGAAGTGCTTTTTTGATGTTGTTCACCACGTCAAGCGTCGAAGCATCCGATTTTTTTACCACAGGAATATACACCGCGCGGCGGCCATTGACAAGGGCATAACTAACGGTGACGTCCGCGCCGTCTTCCACCGTACCAACGTCACGCACAAAAACCGTTGGCCCCGCTCCTACGCGAATCGGAATGTCCAAAAAATCTTCGGGCTTTTTTACCAACGAATTTACGGGTGTCATCAACGTTTTCTCTCCCATCCGAATGTTCCCCGCTGGCGAAATCTGGTTATTGGTCACAATCGCCTTGATGATTTCATCGGGCGTCAACTGATAACTTCGCACCAATTGTGGGTTTACTTTGATGATAATTGTACGCTGGTTTCCTCCCAAAGGCGGCGGACTCGACACCCCAGGAATCCGCGAAAACATGGGTCGCACCCGCGACGAAGCAAAATCTTGGATTTCGTTGAGTGAACGATTTTTACTTTCAAAAACCAACTGACCAACGGGCACCGAACTAGCATCAAAACGAACTACTTGCGGCGGCACTGTTCCCTCTGGCATATACGCTTTGGCCCGCGACACGTTGTTGGCCACCTCGGCGGCGGCTTGGGCCATGTCGGTTCCTGGGTAAAATTGAAGGCGAATCAACGATAACCCTTGAATGGTTTTTACTTCCACATCCCGAATCCCCGATACATACAAAAAGTGGTCTTGGTACCGCGTAGCCATAAAACCATCCATTTGGTCGGGAGCCATACCGCCGTATTGCTGAACCACATAAATGGTCGGCAAATCCAAATTGGGAAAAATATCAACAGGAATAGTGAACAATGACATCACCGAAAAAAACAGGATGCCAAACACGCCCACTACCACTGAAATGGGTTTCCGCAAGGCAGAACGAATGAGTTGATACATACTTCTATGGTGCGTTTGAATTACTTAACTTGGTTCATAAACAGGGACAAATCGCCTTCGGCGGCGGCTTTCAACAGCAAAAAGCGCCACGCATTGCTTGTGGCCACGTAGCCGTCGATTTCGGCGCGGTTGAGTGTCACAAAGCTTTGGAACAACGTCGGCAAATCCGTTAGTCCACTTTGGTAACGGGCCTTGGCTTGGTTGTAGGCTTGCTGAGCGGCTTTGAGTTGAATCGGTGCTTGTTTGGCCAATTCCAAGCCCATCGTCAGTTGCGTATCGGCCTCCTGGTTTTGTCGATTGATGCGCAGCGATTGCTCGTTGTACAAATACCTAAAACGGTCTATCTGCAACTGTTCACTTTTATATTCTTGCCTCACCCTCAGCATGTTTGTGATGCTCCACCGTGCGGCAATGCCCACCAAATAGTTGGAGACTTGATAGCCCAACCCACGGCTAAAACTAAAATCGGCGACATCGCTCACATCGGCGGCGTTTGACACCCCCGACCCCCGCGCCCAACCCGCCCCTACCAGCGATATGAACGGTAATCCCGAATGCTTGATGGCATTGCTGCGCGCCACCGAAAAGCTGAGTTGGGTTTGAAAAAGTTTTAAAACAGGATTTTTGGGCGAAAGTGAATCCGAAAGAAAGGTAGTTTGGGGAAGCGTACGGTAAAAACCAAGGCTATCCACCTGAAGGTTTTTTTGAACTTCACCCACCAGTTCCGAAAGGCGCAATCGCTGAACTTGTGCGCGTTGTTGGCTTTCAAGCAACGATAACCGCGCCCGAACTGCCTCAGCCGTGGCCAAGGAACTATCGACCGCCGCACGCATCCCCGACTGTACACCTGCGTCTATCACCCGTTTGAAGGTCAAGGCGCGGTCGAGGTTAGTGCGCTGTACTTCCACCAGTTTTTGCTGAATGAGAAGTAACAAATACGCATCAATCACCCGAATTTGGTGTTGAAAAAGCTCATTTTCGTAGTCCGCTTGCGCCCGCTTCCAATCTGCCTGAGCGGCTTCCACGTTGGCTTTGACCCTGCCAAAATTGACAATGCGCCAGTCAATGACGGCACTCACAAAACTCCCCGTGGTAGGTTGATAGACAGGCTCAGGACGAATCCCCCCAGAAGTAGAAATGGTCGTACCCTCGTTTGGAAAAAAAGAGCCATGAATACTATTGTTGGTCGAAAAGGTATATTGGTCTTGCACCACGATGGAGGGCAAGTACTCAGTTTTTGCCAATTGCACTCGTCGTTCGATGCTTTTGGCTTCGGCCTGCTTTGCTTTCAAAAAAGGATAATTTTGAACACCTTGCTCAATGGCTTGCGACAGCGAAAGTGTTTGTGCTTGCCCAGAAAACCCTTGGCTCACCATCAATACCAACCCAAAAAACTGGCTCAACGGCCGAATGTAGCTAATACCTTTTTTCATAGAAACCAACGTAGTGGAAGTGCGGTTATCAGTAATAGCTCACAAAACAATAGCCCAATTCTGGAAACATTTAGGAAAAAAGGGAATCTAGGTCAAAAAACAGATTGAACGCATCAAAAAAAAGTAGCCTCAGCGAGGCTAAATCTTAGTAGAAAAAAGGGCAAAGGTCATCCAAAAGCCCCATAGGGGTGACATCTTTCACCGAACGTCGGCCGTCCCGATGAGGGGGTGGGGGGATTTGATTCATTTTTCTACTAAGATGCAGCTCCTCTGGAGCAATCAATAGCCACTCTAGATTTTAATGCGTTCAACCTCGGCAAAAAAGTACCTTGTCTAAATGTTTCCAGAATTGCCTTCTACCTTTGTTTTGTTGAATCAAATACGTCTATGAAAGTACTGGTTGTTGAAGACGAAAAAGGATTGGCTGAAAGCATCAGCGAATACATGATCAAAGAAGGATTTGTGTGCGAAACCGCAGGCACCTTTTTGGAGGCCGACCAGCGGATTTATTTATACGACTACGATTGTGTCATCGTGGACTTAAACTTGCCCGACGGCAATGGTTTTCAACTGATTCAATCGCTCAAAAAAATGCTTACAACCACGGGCGTTATTATTATTTCGGCCCGCAATGCCCTAGAAGATAAAATCAAGGGGCTAGAAATTGGGTCGGACGACTACCTGACCAAGCCTTTTCATTTGTCTGAACTCAACGCCCGCGTCAAATCGCTGATTCGGCGCCGCAACTTTAGTGGACATACCGAAATTGAGTTTCACGAAATTTTGGTTCAACCTGCTTCCCGAAAAGTCTATGTAAAAGGACAATTGACCGTTCTTTCGCGCAAAGAATACGATTTATTGCTATATTTCTTGTCGAACGTGGACGTGGTACTTACCAAAGCATCCATTGCCGAACATTTGTGGGGGGACAACATCGACTCAGCCGATTCGTTGGACATCGTTTACTCACACATCAAAAACCTTCGGCGAAAATTGCTCGAAAAAGGCTGTACCGACTACGTGCGTTCAGTCTATGGAATTGGCTATAAATTTGGGCTTTCGTGAAACTATTAACCAAAACCAACCGCATTTATCTGACATTCTCAACGGCCATTTATTTGTTTGCGGGACTGGCCTTCTACCAAATCATTAAAATCCTTATCTATGATGAAGTAGAAAATCGCTTGAAGGTCGAAAAACGCGACTTTGAGCAATACCTCAAAATCCACGACAACTGGTCGAGTGGCTATTTTGTCGAAAACAAAATCGAAGTCTCGCCCGTCACTGGCCCCATCCAAGCTGCGGAATTCTTTACGGATACCCTGATGCGTAGCCGTTACGAAGACGAACTTACGCCTTTTCGGCAACTTACATTTTATGCCACCATCGGCGGTGTGGTGCATGAAGTTACCATTCGTAAATCCCTCATTCAAACCTTCCGACTGATTGAAATCATCACCGCAACCATGGTGGTTTGCCTTGTGCTGTTGTTGATAGGGACTTTTTGGTTTCAGGGAAAATCTTCGGGGCGAATCTGGCATCCGTTTTACGAAACCCTTTCGCGGATGAAAAATTTTGACCTCACCCACGAAAAACCTTTGCAGTTGGACAAGCCCGAAATTGACGAATTTGAGGAATTGAACGAGGTATTCCGAAAAATGGGTGAAAAAATGCAACACGACTACCGCAGCCTAAAGGAGTTTACCGAAAATGCCTCGCACGAAATCCAAACGCCGTTAGCGCTCATCAATGCCAAAGTCGAACAGTTGATTCAACATGCCAAGCTTTCCGAAACCCAAACCCATTTGATTGAAGATATTTACCAAGCCTCGCGGCGTATGGCTCGTCTCAATCAAGGGCTGTTGCTTTTGGCAAAAATTGAAAATCACCAGTTTACGACCAACCACACCATCAATTTGACCGAATTGCTGGTCAACAAGTTGGGCGACATGGAAGAGATGATACACTACAAACAATTGGAAGTCCATCTCGAAAACGACGTCCCTTTTGTGGTGGAGTTACCGCCCGCTTTGGCCGAAACTTTGGTTAATAATTTGGTCAATAATGCCATCAAACACAACCACGCCCAAGGACAGATTCGGTTACATTCGACGCCCCAGCAAATCTGCCTCAGTAATACGGGACACGCCCTCGTAAGCCCTCCCGAACGCTTGTTTGAACGCTTTAAAAAAGAAGGCACAGGCCCCGACTCGGTGGGGCTTGGCTTGGCCATTATCAAGGAAATTTGTACCAATTACGGCTTACAAATTACCTATCAAGTGGAAGAGAGCTGGCACCAGTTTTGCCTGTCTGCTAATTCCTAACATCTCTCGGCAAGTTTTTATATCTTTGGCCCACTTGTTTTCTACCTATCACTACTAAACCTACTCACCTATGATACCTTCCATTACGCTCAATAATGGTATTGAAATGCCCCAATTGGGCCTTGGCGTATATGACCCTCAACCTGGCCATGACATTCGTCAAGCGGTCTTATGGGCGTTAGAAATGGGCTATCGGCTCATCGACACGGCCGCGGCTTACCATAACGAAGTAGAAGTGGGTCAAGCCATGCGCGACAGTGGCATTGCTCGAGACGCTATTTTTTTGACTACCAAAGTCTGGAACGACGACCAAGGCTACGACACTACGCTCAAGGCGTTTGAAGAAAGTCTACGCAAACTCAACACCGACTACGTTGATTTGTACCTTATCCACTGGCCCGTACGCGAGCATCGAATTCAAACGTGGAAAGCCCTTGAAAAAATCTATGCTGAGGGAAAAGTGAGAGCAATCGGGGTGTCTAATTATTACGCGCCTCATTTTGAAGAACTATGGCCGCATACGTCGATTGTACCTGCGGTCAACCAAATCGAACTTAGCCCGTATTGTCATTTGCCAGCGGAATTGGAGTACTGTCAGCAGCGCGGGATTCAAATTGAGGGTTATGCACCTTTGGTGAGAGGGCTTAAAGCCGATGACCCACGCCTCATCAACATCGCCAACAAGTACAACAAAAGTACGTTTCAGGTGCTTATCCGCTGGACAATTCAGCAAGGGGCCATCACGATTCCAAAATCGGTTTCAAAGCACCGCATCGCGGCCAATATGGACGTTTTTGACTTTGAATTATCGGCCGATGATTTTGCAGAAATGAATACCTGGCACGATGACACTCGCATTGCTTGGAACCCTATGGAGTTTTTATAATTTTTGTTTCAACCCTTGAAGAACAAATCGTCTATCACATCGCCTCACGATAAGTTAGTCAAAGAGCTTCTCTCTGATAGCCAACTTGCACGTGCCTTTTTGAGCGAAATGCTTCCCAGCGAATTGGTTGATTTATTGGATTTATCGACACTTCAGCACCAGAACACCTCCTATTTATCACCGCAAATGGAAGAGATTTTCTCGGATGTGGTTGTTGCAGTGTACCTTAAAAACACGGAGCAACCACTACAAATCTCCCTATTGATTGAGCATAAATCGTACAAAGATCCAAGGGTTAGTTTTCAACTTCTCCGTTATTTAGCCGAAGGATATTGGGTACAGCTTAAAAATAAGCAGCCTTTGTGCCCAATCCTTCCGCTCCTATTTTACCATGGAAAGCAACGGTGGAGGTTGAAACAGATGAATGAGTTTTTCAGTCAATACCCAGCAATATTCCAACGCTATGTTCCTTCTTTTGGAGTAGAATTTGTCAGTTTAATGCATCTACCCGAAAAACAGCTAGAGGAATTGAGAGACGGGGTGCTCCATGCAACCTTAGGGCTTCTGCGTTATTCACACGACTGGCCTACGCTTTTACAACGCCTCCCCAGAATCATGGAATCGTTGAGTTCAGCCCAAGGAACTGGCTTTGTTATGAGTTTGTTTGTATATTTGTTTAGTATAACAGAGCTTACCGTTGAGCAGTTGAAAGAAAGTTTACCAGAAGAAATAAAAACTACTTTTATGAGTACATACGACAGAATCATGGCCGAGGGCATCGAAAAAGGAATTGAGAAGGGAATTGAGAAAGGAATTGAGAAAGGAATTGAACAAGGGATTGAACAAGGGATTGAGAAGGGAATTGAACAAGGGATTGAGAAAACTATTTTAAATGCCTTCGATAACGGATTTTCTCTAGAAACGATCCGCTTAATAACTGGTGAAAATACCGATAAAATCGAGCAAGTTTTAAAGCGTAACCATCGCTCATTTTAAAACTTGCCTCATTACATCTACCACTCTTTGGAGATCATTTGGTGTCAAATTAGACCCTGAAGGCAGGCATAACCCCTCCTCAAATAAACGCTCTGCTACGTTTTCACCGTAATAAGGAGCATCTTCAAATACGGGCTGTAAGTGCATGGGCTTCCATAAAGGGCGTGCTTCTATGTCATTGACCGATAATGCCAATCGAATTTGTTCCCGTGTTACACCATTGGTTTTGGTCGCATCCACTCGAATACAACTCAACCAACGATTGGCATAACTCCCTTCTAATTCGGGCTGAAAGTCGATTCCTTCTATGTCTCCCAACGCACGTTGGTACAACTCAAAGTTTGCTCGACGCTGACCAACTCGTTCATCAATCACTTCCATTTGCCCACGCCCAATTCCCGCACAAATGTTGCTCATGCGATAGTTGTATCCCACCTGTGAGTGTTGATAGTGCGGGGCATTATCGCGCGCTTGCGTCGCCAAAAAACGAGCTTTTTGAATGAGCATTTCATCGTCCGAAAGCAAAGCCCCTCCCCCTGAAGTCGTGATAATTTTATTTCCGTTGAATGATAAAACGTTAAGTTTTCCAAAACTACCCAGTTTTTGGCCTTTCCACGTAGCACCAAGGGCTTCGGCAGCATCTTCAATCAACGGAATTTCATAGCGAGCACACAATTCGGAAATCTCTTCGATTTTGGCGGGCATTCCGTAGAGGTGTACCGCAATCACCGCTTTGACTTTTTTGCCCTTTGCCAACTCACTTTTGATAGCCATTTCGAGGGCTTGAGGGCACATATTCCACGTATCCCATTCGGAATCAACAAATACGGGAATAGCTCCTTGATAAACAATCGGATTGGCCGAAGCAGCAAAGGTAAACGACTGACAAATAACGACATCGCCCTGCCCTACTCCTAGCATCACCAACGCTAAATGCAACGCGGCCGTCCCTGAAGACAATGCCGCCGCATGACTTATGCCTACGTAGCGGCACAAATCTTGTTCAAGCCCATCGACGTTAGGCCCCAATGGCGCTACCCAATTGGTCGCAAACGCTTCTTGTACGTATTTTTGTTCGTGTCCGCTCAAATGCGGTGAAGAAAGCCAAATTTTATTCATTTTTCAGTAGAAAACTTGCCGAAAGATGTGCAACTTTCGGCAAGTTCGCAAATTAAACCCGATTCCATGTACGCTCTTTCCAATTGCACTATTTATACGGGCGAGACTATTCTTACTGACCACGCTGTCATTGTCAATCATCAAACCATCGAACGCATTGTCGCTACCGACCTGATTCCGAAAGACATACCCGTTGTTGACCTACAAGGCCACGACCTGACCGCTAGTTTTATAGACATCCAACTGTATGGTGGTCAAACGGGCTTTTTTGTGCGTGATTTATCCTTCGAATCGCTGGATAATATGGTAGCAACCCACCAACAAGACGGTACAGCCGCCATTATTCCCACCCTCTATTCGACCTCGCGAGAGCGTATTTTAAAGGCCATTGACGTAACCAAAGCCTACATCGCTTCGGGGAAAACGGGCGTACTCGGCCTCCACATTGAGGGGCCTTTTATCAATCCCGAAAAACGGGGTGCCCACAGCGCCGCTCAAGTCCGTCCGCCTTCGGAAGCAGAAATAGATGAGATTATTGAACAAAGCCAAGGGCTGCTTACGCTGATGACCATTGCCCCCGAAGTTTGGCCCGAATCTTTACTTCAACGAATCCAAAACAGCCACATTCAACTCTCGATGGGGCATACCAATGCTACTTACCAGCAAGCCAAAACCTATTTTGAAGGGGGAATTTCGCTCGCTACGCACCTGTATAACGCCATGCGCCCCTTCGAAAGCCGCGAACCTGGGGTAGTAACGGCGATATGGGACACCCCCACCGTTTACGCAAGTATTATCGCGGATGGTTATCACTGCGCCTTTGCGACCATCCACATTGCTAAACAATTGATGGGAGAACGGCTATTTCTGATTTCGGATGCTACTTTGGCCAAAATTGAACCACAGCGTTTTGTTTTTGAAGATTTTACGGCCAATTACGACGGCGAACGACTCCTCAACGACGATGGAAAATTGGCAGGGTCGGCCATTACCCTCCTCGATGCAGTACGAAATTGCATTCAGCATGTAGGTTTATCCAAAGATGAAGTGTTTCGAATGGCATCCACCTATCCCGCTCAGGTAGTGGGTGTAGGCGAGCGTTATGGAAAAATCAAAGCGGGATATGCCGCTACCTTTACCGTTCTGGATGAATCACAACGCTTGGTTGCTTTTTATCCTCCTTACGTATAATCTTTAAAAAATAATTTAAAGTTACTTTATCTATTACCCGCAGATTTACGCCGATTGAAAGTCGCAGATAACGCAGATTAATGACACTCTAAAGCCCTTTTTCAGCGAAAATCTGCGTTTGTATTATTCTGCGGGCTTCTGCGGGTAAAAATGAAATTAGTTACTTAACACTGTATTCAACACAATTAACGTATAACAATTAACTGTGCGTAAGCCCTTAAAACCACTACAATGAAACCAGAAAAACTAGCCGCGCTCACTGACGAACAGCTCCTAAAACAAAAGAAACTCCTCAAAAACACCCACAAGTTTATCCTAGCTACGGGGATTGTGGCCTTATTCATCGCCTGTTTGCTATTTGGTTACCACGTTGGAAAAGACGCAGCCACGGGCGGGCAAAGTAACTTTTATTATAAGCCTTTGCTCCCTTTTGTTCTATTTTTTATCATTGGCAATGTGGTCATTTCGTCACAACAAAAGTCCATCGAAACTGAAATCAAAAAAAGGAATTTGGAGTAAGTTCTCCCCTAATCCAATCCCTCCATCCATGCCTTAAAGTGCGGTGCTTTTTCGCGACTTACCAAAATATCGTGCGAAGGCTCGGGTGAAAGCTCCAACTTGAGTTTACCGTTAAAATAGGTATGAATTTTCTGTACGGCCGTTAGGGAAGCAATGTACTGGCGGTTGAGGCGAAAAAAGTGAACTGGATTCAGCAACCGTTCAAGTTCTTCCAAGGTATAATCGACCAAAAATTGTCGGTTATCATTTCGTACCAAGCACACCATTTCGTTGGTGGTATAAAAATAAGCGATTTCCTCTTGGGATATGGGCAATAGCTGATCGTTGAAAGGGACTAAAAAACGGGTTTTAAATTTCCGCCCTGCCGTAGGTAGCGCGTCTAGCAGCGATTGGATTTTTAGCGTGTAGTCATTGGCAGAAAAAGCCCGTTGGCTTTCTTTAAATTTTTCAATCGCTGCTTCCAGTTCATGCGGCTTGATGGGTTTCAACAAATAATCTATACTCCTGACCTTGAAGGCCTTAATAGCGTACTCATCGTACGATGTGGTAAAAATAATGGGGCTAGGAATCGCCATCGACTCAAAAATAACGAAACTGAGGCCGTCCGAAAGCTGAATATCCGAGAAAATCAAATCGGGAGCGGGATGCGTTGAAAACCACTTTTTCGAACTTTCGATGCTGTCAAGAACCGCCACAATTTCTATTTCTTCGTCCACTTTTTTAATCAATTTTTCTAAGCGTTCGGCGGCGGGGTACTCGTCTTCTATCAAGATGGCTTTCATATTTTTATACGTCTAACAACGGCAGTTTTACTTTAAACGACCACTCACTACGTAGGATTTCGACTTGCTGCTCGGTCAGCAACCGATAACGATTGATGATATTTTGAAGCCCCACTTTGGTCGATTTTTCAAACGTCATTTTTTCTTGCAGGTTGTTTTCTACCGTCAAGAACCCTTCTTCTTGTACAATCTTGATTTTCAAAGGCTTCTCTTTAGAAACGACGTTGTGTTTAATCGCATTTTCAATCAACATCTGAATACTCAACGGCGCCACGTACAGCGTATTTGAGCCGTTGATCAGCTGGGTTTCGACCTGTAGATTTTCCCGAAAACGAATTTTATTAAGGTAAATATAGGCATCCAAAAACTGCATTTCTTCCTCCAACGTCACCGTATTTTTTTCTCTACTGACCAACACGTACCGATACACATCCGACAGCTTATCGAGGTAGTTTTGAGCGGGGCTATTTTCATCGTCGATAAGCGAGGCCAACGTATTGAGGCTATTAAACAAAAAATGCGGATCCAGCTGATTTTTGAGCGCGTCTAATTGCGACTGTACATTTTCTCGGGCCAAGGCTTCCGTTTTTTGAACGTGCGATTTCCACGATTGAAAAAAGAACGCGCTCTCATAAATAAGCGTCACGATAATCGTAGGAATGAGGCTGATTTTAAACCCAATCAGCACTTCATTGATACGATCAAAATTGGAAATTTGAGAACAAAAAAAGTAATCAGTAAAGGCACTTACCCCCAAAGTATATGTCAAGCCCACCAACGTCTGCCAACTAAGCCGACGAGCGGTTTGCCGATAATGGGGAAACCGTTTTCGTAGGTAAACAAAAATGGCGCGGTTGCCCTCCCAAATCAATAGCGTATTCAAAAAACACGAACTTACCCAATAAAAAATATCCTTAGTGTTTCCACTTGCAAACACCTCTTTGTGCATAACAATAGGAAGCAAAATACTTAGAAGTGGAATGCCAATCAGCCGTGCTTTGCGGTCGTTGATGTAGGGAGGTTCCATACGAAATATTCTAAATTTTTATCAAAGGTACGAAATAGTTCTCCCTTTTAATTCCCCAAAAAAGCTTCCAATGACGTACTCGGCTTCCCCAATTCTTTCCAAGTGGTGGCACCATTAAACTCTTCCGTAGTGCCTTCATAAAACTCAAACAATTCGGCTAAACTCTTCATGCTGGGCGAGAAAAAACCAATTGTTTTTACTATCCAAAGCGGTAACACTTGCAACTTCAACGTTGGCTGTTGTTTTTTCAAGCGTTGATAGACCTCAACATAATCCAATTTTTCAAGGCCCTGAACCACGTAATGCTTGTTGTACGCCAACGGATTATCGACCGCCTGCGCGACCATTTGCGCGTAATCTTTTGAATTTGTCCAGTAAAAACCCACTGGTTTGCCCACCCACTGAAGTGTGTTTTTTTTGATAGCCCAACGAACACTGTCCAAAAACCAAGTAGGATGAAAAACGGTAAATGGAATCCCTGATGCTTCAATAAAGCGATGCCCTTCTCGGCGAATTTGGTTTTGGTAAAACTCTTTGGTGGATGTCGAATCGGGGTGTGCCCCCAATGCTCCAATTTTTAAAATTTGGCGAACACCCACGGCTTTACACGCTTCAACGCAGTTGGCCACCCCTTCTCTCTCCAAAAAGAACGAGCTATTTGAGCCATTTTCTTCGGCACTGAGATTGATGTAAACGTGCGTGCTTCCCTCCAACGCCCGAATCAAACTGGGGACATCTTTGACATCGGCCAAGGCCACTTTTATTCCTTTGGGAAGTGTTTTTTTAGCTTTTTCGAGGTTTCGAACAATGGCTCTTACTTCAAATCCTTGTTCTTGTAGGGCTTCCACAACAGGCAAAGCTAACCGACCCGTCGCACCAATGACTGAGATGATTGCGGATGTTTTCATTTTAAGACTTTAAAAGGTCAAGCGGTAAAACGGGATGGGTAAAAATCCTTGTTGGTAGGCTGTTCCCACTCTATTCACCCGAGGATTATACGCTTGTTGAAATATGTTTTGATGGTTGGTCAAGTTCTGCAAATCAATGGCCAACTCGTGCGTACTGCGGCGGCGATTGAGTTTGTACCCAATTTTCAAGTCCGTACGAAAATACCCATCTTGTTGCTGCGTAAACGCCCGCGATTCGTCGTAGACAGTAGTCCGTGCGGCGGCAGAGGCCTCCAAGTTAATGGGACGAATGTATTTACCACCCGTAGTCGTTAGTTTCCAGTTGATGCTTATGACGCCACGGTTATTGCTCAATGGTATATCTTTTCCTGCCAACACGTTTAATACATAGTGATTATTAAAAGGAGTATTTCGCTCTATTCCGTCGCTTCCTTGGTATTTTGAATCAAACAAAGAGCCTGTTACCAAGAAATAATAATTGTCGGAGAAGTACTTTTCGAGGGTCATTTCGATCCCATAATTACGTCCTGTGCCTTTGTTTACTAAGTTCCCCATGTTGGTTGGGGCAAAATCCACCCCTTCAGTAAGCACCGAATAGTAACCCAAAGTTGGCTGAATCGGAACGTCAAACAACGACTGATAGTAGGTTTCTAGTTTGAGTCGGAGGTTTTCGCCAAGAGCACGTTCATATCCCAAAACAAAATGGTGACTTTTGGTAAAGCCCAGGTTTTTGTTGGTCAGCGCATAGCTACCGTCGGCAAGTTGGGTTTGATAAAAATACAACAAAAGCGGCTGGAGATTGCTGTGTAACCCGTAGGCGAGGTTAAAAGTACTACGCTCATTGGCCTGATAACTCACCCCTATCCGAGGCTCTAAAGCAGCGGAGTTATTTAACTCATAATGCAATCCTGTCAAACCTGCGTTGAGGGTTACATTCTGATTAAAGCGGTGTTTCCACTGCACATACGCCTGCGAAAGCATGGTTTTCCCATCAGTATTTCGGCGGTAAAACTTCTTCGGGTAGAGATTCTGATTGAGTAACTCGAAGCGGTTTAGGTCAACAATTATCCCTGCCGAGATTTTGTCTTTGGCACTCAGTTTATGGTTTACGCTAGCGTTCAGCGACAATTTTTCGTTGGTAAAATTGGCTTCTTCCGCCAATAATTCACTGGCAATGGTCTTTGACTCGGGTTGGTATATAACCGTGTCTCCTTTAAAGTTTTGATAGCTACGCGTTGCCGAAAGGGTTACTTTTCCGTACGTTTTTTCCGTAAAACGGTGTTCGTACGCAAGAGCTGCCATACCTGTTTCAAAATTGACGCGTGTGTTTGTGTTTTCGTCGCCGTAAGCATCCCCTTTCTCGGTATCCACGTCTTTACCCAAAAACGTGATGTTGCTTTTCCCCGCCAATGTCCAAAAAGTAAGCTGTCCTTTTTTGCCGACAGGCACATCTGTTTTAAACGTAAAATCTTGGTAATAAGGCGTTCCTGCAATTTCAAAACCAATTTTTGACATAATTCCGAACAGCGAATAGCGGTAGTTGAGCAAATACGAAGCCTTTGATTTTTTGCTGTAAGGCCCCTCCGCTCCTACTTCTACGCCGTTGAAGCCCACTTGCGCCAAAAACTCGTGTTTTTCATCGTTTCCTTTCCGCAGACGCAAGTCAAAAACCGAACCGAGGGCGTTGGCATACTCCGCAGGGAAGGCGCCCGACATAAAATCTGATTTAGCCAACAGGTTGGTATTCAGCATTGAAACAGGCCCACCCGATGTTCCCAATGAGCTGAAGTGGTTGGGGTTAGGGATGTTTACGCCATCCAAACGCCACAGCAACGACGCGGGCGAATTTCCTCTTACAACAATGTCATTTCGAGCATCGTTGGCACCGCTCACTCCCGCAAAGTTGGCCGCCATCCGCGACGGGTCCCCCAGGCTTCCTGCGTATTTTAGCGTTTCGGACGGTGTAAACGGTCGCGCACTTACCGTCGACATCTCATTGTTGGCTATTTTGTTGTCTTCACTTCGTTTGTACTTGACCGTCACCTCGTTTAGTGATTTTAGACTTTCGGTCATCGAAAGGTCAACCACTACTTCTTTTCCTGCATTGACAATGAGGTCTTTGACAAAAATATCTTCGTAACCCATGTACGTCACCCGCAGTGACGCCCTCCCTACCGCCACTTTGGGCAGCCTAAAATTTCCGTCGGCATCGGTCGTGGTACCGTTGAGCGGCGTACTTCCTACCACAACCACCGTTGCCCCAATCACGGGCGCTTTAGAGGCAGCGTCCGTAATCTTTCCGCGCACCGTCTGCCCCGATTGTGCGTAGGCGGCCATTCCCCAGAGAAGAAAAAGTGAGGCGTTTATGAAACGCCCCACTTGAGCTAATACATTTGTTTTCATGACTTCTGTTTCTGTTTGTTTTCGGTTCAAAACTCTCCCTCAAAGCTGTCTTTTGAAACTGACAAAAGGGTGAACCGACAAAAGAGACAGGTCAAATGAACAAGTGCATCGGTGAAGTGAATAGGATGGTGACTTTTAAAATCAATGCATAGCGTTAATTTGCTTTGATTACCTTCAGTATTCCATGGGTATTTTCAGTTTGCACCCGTAGAAAATAGACTCCGTTGGTCAGGTCGCTCACCCCAAATTCCTCTTGGTGACTGTTGGTTTCTGGAACAAAACTGCGGCGTAGCACTTCCCGACCTGAGGCATCGGTTAAGGTCGATTGTACCGTCTGCCCTTTGCTGTCGGGCACTTGGAGACGGAGAATGTTGGTGACGGGATTGGGGAGGACGAAAAGCCCCCTGAGTTCCCTCGCCCGCGCGGCGGACCGCCCCAATGGGGGAACAATTACCCCTTGCACTCCGCTAACCGCTACTTGCTGACCGCTGGAGGCTTCCCTCGCAGCTCCAACTCCTACCCCTACCCCATTTTTCGATTGAATTCTGAACCAAAACTCTTCGTAGGCCAGTACTACTCCTTGGTTCAAACGTGTGGAAGGATACGCTCCTAATCCTTTTTGGTCCCAGTACCGAACGCTCAATTTATATAACCCTTTGGGTAAACCTACATCATACACATTTCCTCCCTGCCCATTGTCCTGATAAAAACCAAACGCTGGGTGATTGGGTGAATACAACTCCCTGAAGCCGTCTCGATTAGCATACATAAGATACGGTGCGTTGTTTTCGTGGGTATTATACGACTGAGGAACACCCGTCTCAGGCGTAACCAACATATCAAACGTAATAGAGCCATTTTCTCCTAACCCACACGCTTCCGCCAAAAATGTCCAATACCTCGGGGCTGTTTTGTTGTAATCTTCTGCATAATACAGCGTTGGGTTTTCTTGGGAACTTTGCGGCAACGATGGGCCTGCACTAGGCAATAAGAAATGGCTTGCCCAATCCATTTTTGTCACTACTCCCCCTTCTTTTGTTCCCGATAACGACTTCCCGATATTGATAAATGTAAGGTCAAAAGCGTTCCAAGTGATGCGTTTGGGGGCACTCAAAGGAGTCTCACACGTTCCCACAATACACTTCGCTGAGTAACTGTACGTATGTGACGTGGCTGAAGCAACGGTCAACGTCGCGCCAACGTACGTATTGTTCCAAACCACCGTTGATGTAGTCGGACAGGTTGTCTTTAATGTCACGGTAGCTCCTTTGCACACATCGTCGCTACCTTCATTAATAATCAGTGGTGCTTCTTGAACAGGTAATACGGTAATTGTGACTACCTCGCTGGCTTCACTCAAACAACCTGCCGCACTTTGACATTTTACGTAGTATGACTTCGTTTTGGCGGGAGTTTGCGACGGCAACGAAAGCCCTTCGTTGGTTTGTGCGTCAAACCACAAGGTAACATTTACCCCACAATTTGAATTACCCACCAAAGGCACTGTCGGTGCCGAGCTGCACACAACCTGCGGCGAAAGTTGCGCCGAAGGTTTGCTCAACGCAGGGTAAATACGCAAGCGCATTGGCCCAGATTCATTCCCCAAACAAACGTCTGCTCCCGCCCCCGCCTGACAACGCACACGGTAATTATGGTAACGTCCATCGACTTGTTGGAGGGGTAACGTAGTGCCATAATCACCCCCATCTACCGAAATCAACATACGTTCATCCGCTCCGCACGCTGCACTAAATACCAGCGCATTTCCTGCTACATCACAAATACTTGCGCTATCATTGGCCGCAACGCGCCTTCCGTCTGCAGTTAGGCTAGCAGTGAAAGGCTCGCTCCCCCTCGGTAGGGCCGTAAAGCTAACTTTCCAGCGTTGGGGACTTTCACAGCCTGTTGCCTCTACTCGACAAGCAGCGTAGTAATCGGTGCTTACAAGTGGGGTTTGAGAAGGCAAGGTGACAGCACTACCACCTTGTGCTGTCGGGTACCAAACCAGCATTTGTCCTGCACTACACTGCACCGACGAAGTCATTGGCACTGGCTCCAAAGACGAGCAACGGCGGTTGGGGGTTACTCCTCCGCTCGTTGGGGCCTGCGGTAAGGCATTGATGGTGATAGTTTTGGCCGAAGTGCTGCTACATCCACCATTCGTAAGTTGGTATTTAATTTCTACAACTCCCGCTTTTTTCGCTTGAACTACCCCTGTCAAGGCATCAATGGTGGCCAAAGCTGGGTCGGTACTACTCCACGTCCCACCTGCTTGTCCAGTAGTCGTATACGCAGCTATTGCACTAACACAAAGCTGACTTAGTCCATTCACTACACCCGTATTGGGGGCTGAGGGGTCTGCCAATTGGTACGAACTTCCTAATGAACCTGAGCAGCTACTGTTTGTGAGCACAAAGTTTGAATAACTTCCTGCCTTTAAACCACCCAACGTCGCTACGCCTCCTGCTACACTGATTGTTTTATTTACCGACGTACCATCCGAATAGGAGAAAGGATAGGTACCATCGGCTAAGTTGGTGGTAATAAAAATAAGGGAACCATCAGCAGCACCACAGGTAGTTGGATTTGTTTTTGTGCTAAAGCTCAACGTTGGGTTTAGACATCCTCCTACGGTTAAACTAAAGCTAGTTTGAGTCGCTGTTTCGCAATTGTCCAAAATACTTACGACAACGGTATGCGTACCCACAGGGGCGGCATCGGTGATGGTAATGACTCCTGTGCTGGGGTCAACGGCCAATGTACCCGTAAATGTGCCTTGATTGATAACTTTTATATTTCCGAAACTACCATTATCGGAAGGCCCCGCAGTAGGTGTCACGGTCGAAGAAGTAGATACGTTAAGGGAACTGTTGGGATAGCCCAGTACTGGAGCGGTGTTGGCCGTCACATTTACCGTCAAATTTGCCGTGGCGGAACCGCCATTCCCATCCGTTACGGTCAACACAACGGTATTCGCCCCTAACGTCGACGTACAGCTCGCACTCACCATCGCCGAAATTGAGCCATTCGCGTTGGTTAGTCCCGTAATCGTGATCCCCGTCGGTACCGTCGTGGCCGTCACCGTCAAATCTCCTTTCCACGTCTCGCCGTCATCGACCGTGGCAATCACACTGCTTGTCGCCGAACTGCCTTGCTGACGAACAATCGTCGCGCCCGTTATCGTTGGGTTGGTGTTCCCAATTGTTATCGTAAAACTAGTGCTGGTCGATGCCTCGCAGTTATCCAACATTCTGACCGAAATGGTAAACGTTCCTACGGGTGCGGCATTGCTCACTTCCAGTACCCCCGTACTCGGGTTGATGCTGATATTGCCCGTGAAACCACCCTTGTCGGTAATCAAACCCCCTCCGTAACTTCCGTTGTCGGACGGGCCTGTCGAAGGAGTAATCGTCTTCGAACCATTAAAACTTACCGTTTGATTGCCGTAAGTAAGCGTGGGAGGCGTGTTGGCCGTTACATTCACCGTCAAATTTGCCGTGGCGGAACCACCATTCCCATCCGTTACAGTCAACACAACGGTATTCGCTCCTAACGTCGATGTACAGCTCGCACTCACCATCGCCGAAATTGAGCCATTCGCGTTGGTTAGTCCCGTAATCGTGATACCTGTCGGTACCGTCGTAGCCGTTACGGCCAAATCTCCTTTCAACGTCTCACCGTCATCGACCGTGGCAATCACACTGCTTGTCGCCGAACTGCCTTGCTGACGAACAATCGTCGCGCCCGTGATTGTCGGGTTGGTATTTTCAACCGTTAAACTAAAGGTCGCTTTGGTCGATTCTTCACAATTATCCAACATATTCACGGTAATAAGAAATGTACCAACGGGCGCTGCATTGCTGATTTCAATCACTCCCGTATTGGGGTTGATGCTTATATCACCCGTAAACCCCTCTTGGTCAACAATATTTCCGCCGCCGTATTCACCATTATCCGACGGTCCCGTAGCAGGCGTAATCGTCTTAGACCCATTAAAACTAACCGTCTGATTGCTGTAAGTCAGCGTCGGCGTTGTATTGAGCTGTACATCAACCACCAACGTAGCCGTGGCCGTGGCCCCATCGCCGTCTTTTACCGTTAAAGTGACGTTTTGTGGGCCTATATCAATAAAACAAGTAGCCCTAACGGTGGCACTAATTACCCCATTCACATTCGTAATACTCGACACAACAATCCCAGAAGGAGCATCAGCGGTTACGGTCAAATCTCCTTTCAGTGTCTCAATATCATCGACCGTAGCAATCACAGCTACTGTTCCGTCACTGCCTTGTTGACGTGAAATAGTCGTACCCGTGATGGTAGGAGTGCTATTTCCAACTGTTAGCGTAAAAGTAGTAGTGGTCGATTCTTCACAGTTATCCAACATATTCACTGTAATAAGAAATGTACCAACGGGCGCTGCATTGCTGATTTCGATCACTCCCGTATTGGGGTTGATGCTTATATCACCCGTAAATCCTTCTTGATCAACAATATTTCCGCCACCGTATTCACCATTATCCGAAGGTCCCGTAGCAGGCGTAATCGTCTTCGACCCATTAAAACTAACCACCTGATTACTATAAGTCAGCGTCGGCGTTGTATTGACTTGTACGTCAACCACCAATGTAGCCGTGGCCGTAGCCCCATCGCCGTCTTTTACCGTTAAAGTGACGTTTTGTGGGCCTATATCAATAAAACAACTAGCTCTAACGGTGGCACTAATTAACCCATCCACATTCGTAATACTCGCTACTTCAATCCCAAAAGGAGCGGCAGCGGTTACCGTCAAATTTCCTTTCAGCGTCTCGGCATCATCGACTGTAGCAATCACAGCTATCGTTCCGTCACTGCCTTGTTGACGTGAAATAGTCGTACCCGTGATGGTAGGAACAGTGTTGGCAACTAGCCAATTTTTCTCTGAAACCCGTACGTCAGAAGAGGGGATTAACTTCTTGTCCTGCAAGGGTCTTCGACTGGCCCAGCCGTCCGACGTCTGATTTAACTTAGGTAGAGCACTAACAACTTTGGTGGGCCTAGCCAATCCATTCAACGTGCTACAAAGCACTACTAGAAGCCCTACTAAAAAGGCTTTTTCTTGGTAGAGGTTTTTCATAATTACTTTAAAATAATGGGTTCAATCTCACTTTCTATTGCGATTAATACCGTACCTAAAAGGCTCCCAAAGCCTTTAGGCACGTAGCATCTTCCAATAATCGTTTTGATTTGTGCGTAAAGGTACATCGTTCACCCAAAGCGGTATTAACACATTTTAGGCGTTTCTTAACACAAATTCAGCATCCATTATTTTATAGCAGAAAAAGGCGTTTCAAATAAATCAAGAAGGTTTTCAGGATCTTAAAAGGCATTCCAAAAACTAGCCTTCCGCCCAATATTCGCTTGGTAGTTTTCCGTATTTTTCTTTGAAGGTTTTTGTGAAATAAGAGAGATTGGAAAAGCCTACTTGGTACACAATTTCCGAAATCGTTGCCTCTTTTTGGGACAATAATTCGACGGCTCGCTCCAAACGGAAATCACGAATAAACTCATTGATAGTTTGGTCGGTCAATGCCTTCAACTTCCGTAAAAGCTGACTTTGGCTCATGCCCATTTCTTTGGCACATTTTTCAGCCGTAAACTCCGCATCGCTAAATTGTTGCTCCACGATGGCGTACATTTTTTGTAAGAACTGCTGCTCTTTCGAATACCCCACGATTTCTTTTTCGGGTGGTAGCTCGCCATCGTTTTTACCGTAAAACCTCCTTAGACGTTGCTGTTTTTCAACCAAATTTTGCACCCTCGCCCGCACTTCTGTCGACTGAAATGGTTTCAATAAGTACTCGTCGGCCCCTAGCTCCCAACTTTCCAGTCGGCTTTCGGGATTAGCCTTAGCCGATAGCATGATGATGGGCACGTGGCTCGTTTTTTCGTCTGACTTTAGAATTTTACAAAACTCAAATCCGTCCATTTCGGGCATCATCAAATCACTGATAATGACATCGGGAATGCTTTCTAGGGCTTTCTCAAGGCCTATTTTCCCGTTTTCAGCTTCAATAATTCGATACCCATCCGAAAAAATAGAACGTATGTACCTTCGAATGTCCGCATTATCGTCAACCACCAAAAGTAATTTATCATGCAGACTCGCTTGCGCCAACTCTTCGTCTTTCGGAACGTCAATCTCAGGTTGTTGATTTTCCTCGTAAATTAGGCTCACCCCTTCTTTGTACGCCACTGGCAGTTCCACCCAAAACGTCGTACCGACTCCTTCTTTACTCTGAACGTGAACCCACCCATCCATGACGTTGACCAATTCTTTTACCAAAGCAAGTCCAATACCAGTGCCCTCGTATTTTTTGTTGGTGGAATTGTCAACTTGATAAAATCGGTTGAAAATTTGCTCTAGTTTGTCGTCGGGGATACCGATTCCTTCATCTTGTACTCTCACAATCAAGCGACTATCACGCGCTTTGTATTCGACAAATACCTCTACCTTTTTGCCTGGCCCCGTAAACTTAAAGGCATTAGAGAGAAGATTGGTCATAATTTTTTCCACTTTATCGGAATCAATTTCTCCAACTACTCCTTCTTGGTTTTGACTAATCACAAAGGCGATGTTTCTGCTTTCTGCTAACGACTGATAAGCGCTAAAGAAGGTTTTAAAATACGTATCGAGCGGTACTGTTTGGTACGTTACTTTCAATTGGCCCGCTTCCAATTTCCCCAAATCCAAGAGTTGATTAATAAGTTCTAACAGTCGTTGGGCATTTCTATTTACAATTTCATAGACTTGATTTTTAGGACTTTGTTTTTTCAAGTCTTCTATGTAGCCACTAATAAGCGTTAATGGCGTACGAAGTTCGTGAGATATATTCACAAAAAAATTGGTCTTAAGTTGGTCAAGCTCTTGAAGCTGTTGGGTTTGTATTTTTTTAAAATATAACTCTTTTTTAATCGCCAATTGATTTTCTTCGTAATTGCGAATAATACGCCCCAAATAAAGTCCAAAAAGCAAGATTTCAAGGACAAAAAACAACAACGCTAATTCAAATAATCCCGCAACTTGTAACCCACCCAACAACCGAACTAAGACTAATGAATAACTAGCAACTCCAAGAAGTAGAGGCACTCCGTATGACCAATTGATCTGATAGTTTCGATAACAAGCCACCGCGATGATGCCTACTAACACGTACTGACTACTTAAGTTTAAAACCACTGCCGACTTCAACCAATACCATTGATAATCAAAGAGTATAGCAAAAGCCAATAGAATCGTCAGGATTAAAATAAGGCGAAGAATTTTTTCAACATAACCCGAAAACAAATAAATTGGCACGACCGAACGAATAGCAAAGGTGTACCCAATAGGCGACAAAAACATCACAACATTATTGGTGACAGAAGCCCAGTAAGGGTTACTTATAAAGCAGCCGCCAAGGATACCAATCATTGCCCAAAAAGAAAAAGTCCGAATAAAAATAAACGCTGAGTAGCGTTTGAATGACTCGTCTTTTATGACAAACAATGCTAAAAAAAACGTATAAATAAGGCGTATCAATAGGCTTCCATCCAGCAGCCCCCAACGTTGAATAGAACTAAATTTAGTCTTTTCAACTACTTCGGCGGGCAGCAATAATAGACGAGCAAAAACACCCCGCTTATTAACGACCTTTAAGTAAATTGTCTGCGTTTGTCGAGGTTGGAATAACAGAATATGTGATGGTGTATTTTCGAACAAATAACTATGATGTTGTTGCCGAAAGCTCCCTTTTCTAAAACACAAAAATCCATTATTTACACCGCTAGGTACGTAAAAATCAATACATTCTGTCAGGGGATTTTCCCAACGTATAAGCCATCGCTGAGGCTCGTTTGTGCTATTTTTTAAAACACATTTTACCCAAAACGTATGATCAGAAAACGGAATTAAAATATGTTCCGTTGTATTCTCCGTAAAACGCTGGCGCAAAACTTGGGAAAATAAAAAACGAGAGGTGACGTCTTGAAACACCCCTACGTTAGCACTCACATCCACCTCCTCATTTGAGGGATTAAGGATAACTTCTTGGGCATTTGCTATGAAAGCAATCATCCAAAAATAAATCCAAATTAAGTTCTTCATTCCCTGTTTTTCGTCGCTTTGTCAGAATCTTGGCCAAAAATACAACAAAGGCAAGTCTATCGCTAGTCGGCAACCAAGAAGCTAATGAAAACAAAAAAGGCAAGTAAGAAACCCTACTTGCCTTTCTAAATCAATATATGAAGTTACTTTGCTTTTATTACCTTAAGTATTTCCTGTTTATTCTCGGTTTGTACCCGTAAGAAATATACGCCGTTGGCCAACTCACTTACCCCAAATTCTTCGAGGTGACTGTTGGTTTCGGGAACAAAATCACGACCCAACACCTGACGACCCGAAGCGTCGGTCAGCGTCGTTTGAACCAATTGCCCTTTGCTGTCCGACACCTGTAAACGCAAAACAGTTGAAACAGGATTGGGCATCACTTGGGCAAAAACGTTTGGTAGTAGATCCCTCGCATCGGCGAACCGACGGGATGACAAATCGCTATTCGCTGTTCTTGCTGCTCCTACGCCTACCCCACTCTTCGACTGGATTCTGAACCAGTATTCTTGATAAGCCAATACGTTGCCTTGCGGTTTGCGCGTTGAAGGGTAAATACTCCCCCAGCCTTTCTGATCCCAGTAACGAATTCCCAACTTGTACAAGCCTTTGGGCAAACCTCCGTCATATACGTTTCCGCCCACGCCATTGTCTTGGTAGAAACCGTAGGCGGGATGATTTTGCGCGTATAACTCCGTCCACCCCTCGCGGTTGGCGTACATAAAGTACGGCGCATTATTCTCGTGCGTGTTGAACGACTGCGGTACCCCCGTCTCAGGCGTCGCCAGTAGATCAAATGTCAACGAACCGCCTGTCCCCAATCCACACGCATCTACATTTATCGTCCAGTAACGGGGAGCTGCTTTATTCACATTTTCTACGTAGTACAACGTCGGACTTACTTCCGTACTTTGCTCCAATTCGGGACCACCGTCGCGCGTGATAAACTGGCTACTCCACGCATTACGGTCGTTTGACTTCACTCCAGATTTACTCTGGCCAATGTTTATCAGCGTCACTTCGAACGCCTTCCAAGTTACTTCTTTAGGCGCACTTACCGCGCTCTGACAGCCGTTTGACGAAACACAGCGTACCGAATAACTCTGCTTCGTCACGTTCGCAAACGCCACCTTAAAACTTGATTCCGTCACTCCTGTGTTCCATAAAGCCGTCGTCCCCAATGGACAATTCGTCGAAATCGTCACTTCTGAACCCGTACAGACGATGCTGGCACTCACATTCACCACGGGCGCTACATTTACTGGCACAATCGTAAAGCTCACTACATTACTCTTCTCACTCAAACACCCCCCCGATGACTGACAACGTGCGTAGTACGACGTCGTTTCAGCAGGCGTTTGGCTAGGTAACGTAGGTAATGCTACGTTCGTCAAAGCATTGTACCACACGGTCATCAGGCTTCCGCAACTAGCCGTGCCACTAAACGCCACAGGAGTTCCACAACCACTCGTCACGTTCAAGCTCGCCACGGGAATCTGCCCTAAACCATTGCTAACCTTCAAACGCATTACCCCTGATTCTGACTCAATACACGAAGCCGTTCCGTCCGATTTACGACAACGTACACGATAATTGTGAAACTGGCCATCCACCAACTGCGTCGGTACAACACCACTGTAATCACCCCCATCGACCGAGTAAACTACGACTTCACCAACGGCACACGTAGCGTTGAACACAATGGCGTTGCCTTCGATGTTGCATACCTCTTTGGTTTCCCCT